>Ga0102814_10000229_pt1 | contig 40526 bp, 27 predicted proteins | sample ColrivemetaGS741_FD_79112 | JGI IMG/M metagenome (GOLD analysis project Ga0102814, IMG submission 79112) | Estuarine microbial communities from the Columbia River estuary - Flood tide ETM metaG S.741 | ecosystem: Environmental > Aquatic > Marine > Intertidal zone > Estuary | place: USA...
CAAATAGCACAACACTACCTATCATGATTTATAATAACCCAGTAGATTACAAGATTGAAGTAACTCTCGATATGTTTGAACAATTACTAGCATCTTGCCCAAATATTCAAGCTGTAAAAGAGTCTACCAGAGACACCACTAATATCACTCGAATAAAAAACAGATTTGGCAATAGGTTAGCTATTTTGGTAGGTGTAGACACCATTGCTCTAGAGAGTTTGTTAATAGGCGCCGATGGTTGGGTGGCAGGTCTCGTAGATGCATTTCCTGCTGAAACCGTCGCTATTTACGAATTGCAAAAAGCAGGAAGAATTAAAGAAGCTTTAGATATTTATCGCTGGTTTTTACCGCTTTTAGAGCTAGATATTAATCCACAATTGGTGCAAAACATTAAATTAGCATCTGTTTATACCAAGATAGGGTCAGAGTATGTACGAGCACCAAGAAAACCATTAACAGGTGCCGTAAGAACGCAAGTAATTAAAATCATAGAAGACCGCCTGGCAAAAAGACCAAGTCTTCCAAATTATAAAAACTTAAGTGTTTTAGTTTAACTATTTTTGGTATTACCTTGCTTAGGCAAGGTCAGGCTTTCGGTAATCGCTTCACGATAAAAAAATCGTGAGAGCTCAAACAAATGCCTTAATCCTTAACACAAACAAAAAGAACAAATAAGATAATGTCGTATTGGTTTGTTAGAAATTAGACCCACTTGTGAGCATTATTAATAAAATATAAAGTATCAACAAAAGTGATTTACAATCCTGTTGATATAGAAATACACATAGAAAGAATTAAGAGAAAATGATAACAGGAGAAAACTACTTAGGCAATTTACAATCGGCAAAAGGAACCAGAACATTTAAAACATTTAATCCACAGTTAAATAAAGAAAACGATACTGTTTTTACAGAGGCAACGGCAGAAGAAATTAATGAAGCAGTTACTTTAGCATCTTCGGCTTTTAAAATATTTAAAGATATTTCTGGGGTTAAAAAAGCCGCTTTTTTAAATGCGATTGCTGACGAAATTTTAGCCTTAGACGATACTTTGATACAAACCTATTGCTCAGAATCTGGATTGCCAGAAGGAAGAGCAAAAGGAGAAAGAGGTCGTACCATTGGACAATTACGCATGTTTGCCGATTTAGTTATTGAGGGTTCTTGGGTGGAAGCCACTATAGATACAGCGCAACCCGATAGAGAACCCATGCCTAAATCAGACATTCGTAAAATGTTAGTGCCATTGGGTCCCGTCGTAGTTTTTGGTGCCAGTAATTTTCCATTAGCATATTCAACAGCAGGAGGCGATACAGCGGCGGCATTTGCAGCAGGTTGTCCGGTAATCGTCAAGTCGCATCCAATGCATGCAGGAACTGGGTCATTAGTAGCATCTGCAATAATAAAAGCAGCTCAAAAAACAGGAATGCCGAACGGCGTTTTTTCAAATTTAAATAGCAGCGGTATAGAAGTGGGTGCTCACCTGGTAAAACATAAGGGTGTAAAAGCAGTTGGTTTTACAGGAAGCATAAAAGGAGGGCGCGCTTTATACGATATGGCTGCACAGCGTGAAGAGCCAATACCTGTATTTGCAGAAATGGGTAGTATAAATCCAGTAGTTATTCTTCCTAAAGCATTAAAAAATAAAAATGCATCATTAGCGAAAACTTATGCAGGTTCTATAACATTAGGTTCAGGACAGTTTTGTACAAATCCTGGATTGTTATTAGGAATTAAAAGTGATGACCTTTCAGGTTTTATTAAAAACTTGTCAGATGAAATTGTAAAGATAGAGCCTTCATGTATGTTGCATCCAAACATTATTGGTTCCTATGAGAAAAACAAACAAAAGGCGATTTCACAGCCAGATTTAAGTGTTGTTGCAAGTTTTGATACAGATGTTAAATCTAACTATGCGAGACAAACTATTACAACGGTTGAAGGGAAAACGTTTGTTGCGAATCCAACGTTACATCAGGAGGTTTTTGGCCCCTATTCAATGGTTGTGCAATGTGAAAACGCAAAGGAATTAGAACAAATAATTTCAAAATTAGAAGGCCAACTTACAGGAACTTTAATTGCAGATGATAATGAGGCGTCTCAATATTCAGAAGTTATTGCGGCATTACAAAATAGAGTAGGGCGTATTATTTTTAATGGCGTGCCTACAGGTGTTGAGGTTTGTCCTTCCATGAATCATGGCGGACCATACCCTTCCTCTACCGATAGTCGTTTTACAGCTGTTGGTATTCATTCTATAAAACGTTGGGTTCGTCCTTTCAGTTATCAAGATTGGCCTAATAATTTGCTTCCAGAAGCACTTAAAAACGAGAACCCATTGGGGATTTTACGTTTTGTGGATAATAAACAATGTACAAGTAAAATATAAAAATGGCAAAAAGTACCTTTGTTTGTATTGATGCACATACGTGTGGAAACCCTGTAAGAGTCATTAAAGAAGGAGGTCCAAAACTTATAGGCAAGACTATGAGTGAGAAACGTCAGCATTTTTTAAATGAATACGATTGGATAAGAAAAGGCCTCATGTTCGAACCTCGGGGACATGATATGATGAGTGGTGCTATTTTGTATGCTCCTCATAACCCTGAAAACGATTTAGCCGTTTTGTTTATTGAAACCTCAGGGTGTTTACCCATGTGTGGTCATGGAACTATTGGGACGATTACAATTGCCATTGAAGAAGGCTTAGTCATACCTAAATTTCCGGGAAAAATAAGGATGGAAGCTCCTGCTGGATTAATTGAAATTGAATACAAACAAACAAGGAATAAGGTAGAATGGGTAAAATTGACCAATGTAAAAAGTTATTTGGCTGCTGAAAATTTATCTGTCGAATGTCCTGAGTTGGGCGAAATTACTTTTGATGTTGCCTATGGTGGTAATTATTATGCCATTGTAGATCCACAGAAGAATTTTTCAGGTATTCATAATTTTACAGCAAGCAAGATTATTCAATATTCACAAGTGGTAAGAGAAAGAATAAATGACAAGTACGCAAATATGTTTATTCATCCAGAAAATGAAACCATTAGAGATGTAACGCATCTGCTTTGGACTGGGAATGTAATAGACCCAACTTCTTCTGGAAGGAACGCTGTATTCTACGGAGAAAAGGCGATCGATAGAAGTCCTTGTGGAACAGGAACCTCGGCAAGATTAGCACAACTATATGCGAAAGGAAAAATAAAAGTTGGAGAAGATTTTATTCACGAAAGTTTTATTGGCAGCAAATTTGTTGGTCGTGTTGAAAAAGAAACTACGCTAGGTAATGCAATTGCAATCGTTCCTAGTATCAAAGGATGGGCAAAAATATATGGGCAAAACACCATTTCAATAGATTCTGAAGACCCGTATGCATATGGATTTCAAGTAATTTAATATGAGTAAAAAAGTTATTATTATTGGAGGAGGAATTATTGGATTATGTTCTGCTTATTACCTTCATAAAGAAGGGCATCAGGTAACAATTGTAGATCAGTCTAATATGGATGCAGGTGCGTCGTATGTTAATGCAGGGTATTTATCACCAAGTCATATCATTCCATTATCGTCGCCAGGTATGATAAAAAAAGGACTGAAATGGATGTTCAATCCTGCGAGTCCGCTATACATCAAACCAAGACTGGATTCAGATTTCTTACAATGGGCTTGGGCTTTTAGTAAATCATGTAATGCTAAACATGTAGAAAAATCCATTCCTGTTATAAAAGACATTGCAGTATTGAGTCAAGATTTATATGATGATATTAAGTACAATGAAAATTTTTCATTTCATTATGAAAAGAAAGGTTTGTTAATGTTTTGTCAATCTGATAAAGTACTGGACAGTGAATTAAAAACTGCTTACAAAGCAAAAAAAGAGGGACTTAATGTTTCTGAAATTACCAATGAAGAGTTGAAAAAGTTAGAGCCTAATGTAAATATTCAAATAAAGGGAGCGGTTTATTATAAAGGCGATTCCCATATTACACCTCATGAATTTATGCAAGAAATGAAAGCGTATCTCGAAGCAGTTGGTGTTATGTTTTTAATGAATGAAACGGTTATTGATATTGATATAAATAATGAAAAAATTTCAACTATAATTACTAATAAACAATTATTAAAAGCAGATGAATTTGTACTAGCTGCAGGCTCCTGGAGTCACGTTTTAAGCAAAAAATTAGGTTTGAAATTACTTCTTCAAGCAGGAAAGGGGTATTGTATAAATTCAAACCAAAATACAGGGATATCGATTCCTACTATTTTAGCCGATGCAAAAATTGCTGTTACACCTATGCATGGGTTTACTCGATTTGCCGGTACAATGGAAATAGCAGGTATAAATCATAATATTAATAAGGTTCGTGTTGAAGCCATAGCCAGTGGAGTTTCAAAATATTATACTCAAGTAGTCTTAACTAAAGCAGAGAAAGAGCTTGCTACCTGTGGTTTGAGGCCTGTTTCAGCTGATGGATTACCGTATATTGGAAAGTCGAAAAAATGCGATAATTTAACCATTGCAACAGGACATGCTATGATGGGTTTGAGTATGGGAACTGCAACAGGAAGACTGGTTTCTGAAGTGATATCTAACAAAAAAACATCTTTAAGTTTAGATCCCTTTCACCCAGACAGGACGTTCTAGTCTAAATCTAAATGTTCAATATCTAAACGCATATTTATCATGTGTTTTTTAAAACCGACTTTCATATAAGCATTAATAGCTGATATATTATCGTCATATACATCCAGTCGTATTTCAAAAATATTTCTTGATTTACACCATTTTAGCAATGCATCAATAATTAATTTGTTTAATTGCTTACCTCTATGCTGTTTTGGAACAAACATAAAACCTAAATATCCTTGATGTTTATGCTTTAAATAATGCCTGTCGGTTTTGATTTTGGCATAACCCGAAGCTACAATCTCGTTATTTAATTCAACAACAAAAACATCTGAATCATTATTAGTAATTAATTCAGAAATATCATAATAATTAATATCTCCTGATTTTATAGTTGGATCAAATGGACGTTCTGCTTCAATAACACCTTGTTCAAATAACAATAAGGTTGGTAAATCATCTAATGTTGCTTTTCTAACAATTGGTAACATATTTTAACTAGAAGTATCTGCTATAATTTTCCATTCGCCATTAATTCGTTTAAAAACAAGCATAAAAATACCATCGGCATTTCCAACTTCGCGTTTTAAATGATATTCACCTAAAACATAATAAGCATCGTCACTAATTTTGCTAATATCGTTTATTTTAAAACTTAATTTACCAGTATGGTCTTCGGTTGGATATGCTTTTTGATAACGCTCTAAAGTATTCTCCCATCCCGATGTCACACCATGGCTTCCATAAAATTTTAATGAGTCACTCTTCCAGTAACCTTCCATGTATTCTTCCATATTGTTTTTAGACCATGCGATTCTTTGGGCTTTTAAAACACTCATAATAGCATCTTTATCCTCTTTCTCCGAGGTTTGAGAAAAGCTGTTAAAAGTTGAAATCAAGCAAATTAATACGATTAATTTTTTCATTTTTTGAATATATAATATTTTTTTACGGTTGTAAAAATAGCGAAATCTTTATTTTAAAACGGTTACTCATCGATTAATTTGACATCAAAAATTTGTTTATCTAAAGTTAAAATCTATTGGTCGAATAAATAATGTAAATGAGCTTTTGGTTTTTATATTTACATAAGAACAAACTAATTAATAGCCCAGATTTATTGTTTAATCTTTTTAACTTAACTTATTATGGAATTAAAAATTACTAACTGCAACAATTTTTTTAAAATTAAAGGCACACTAAATAAAAAAAATTTAGGCGTATTTCAAAGTGAATTCAAAAACATTTTTGAAAAAGCAAACAGTGTAACGATTAGTATCGAAGCTGTTGAAAGTATGGATCGTCATGGCGTTAATGCTTTGTCTGAACTTCATAAAGAAGCTATTGCTAAACATAAAAGTTTATCAATAATTGGTTTAGGTTGTAAGGATTTATACAATCATTTCAAATCTGAAGTCGCTGCTTAATTTATAATAATATTTTCGGACTAAAACTTCGAGATATCCATTGAAAATAGTCAAACTTGTGAAAAACGAGTGGCTATAGTATATTTTTTTGTTGTTTATAAAAGGCATCTGCCTGAAGCTGCATAAGTTCCCTCGCTTTTGTTCGCTTGTATGTGTACAGTTCTTCTTCGGTTTCTAAATCGCTATAAATCCTGTCGTTAATTGCAAAGTCTGTTTTTAACATCACTTCCCGTTGCTTTTTATTTTGAAGAACGTTTGTTTTTATGGCCGTTTCTTCGTCATCTAATTTAAAATCGTAAGCGCCTTTTGGCGACAATAATTTCGCGAAAATGGGTGATGTTTCAATAGCTAAAAATAAAAGAAATATAAAGAGTGAAGGCAACCAAGGTAACTTGCCCATTGCATTTACACGCGCCATTAAACCATCAAAATTATTAATAATTGGTTGTGTAGATTCAACCTGTGTTTCGTAATCGCCTCTAAGTTTTGCTATTTGAGATTCTGAAGCTGCAATTTTCGTTTTGTTTTCTTCTTTAAGTAGTTGTAGTTCGGCTAACAACGAATCATGTTTATCCCGTTTTTCTTTATAAACAGGGCCTTTGCCCAATAATTTGGTACCAGCAGTTCCTTCGGCTTCTGCAATATAAGTATCGTAAAGCCCATTTACTTCGGCTTCTTTTGCGTCTATTTGTTGTTGTAAGGAAGTAATATCTGTGTTTAAGTTTTCAATATTAGGATTAAATTGTTGTGCGATCTGGTTTTTATTAGCAAGTGTTAACTCATTTTTTTGTTCTAATAAAACCTGATTAATTTCTTTTTCAAAGATTTTAAGTTCTAAAGGTTTTGAGATAACAACAGCGATAATCACTGCTAATAAAATTCTTGGAGAAGCTTGAATTAATTCGTCTATCGCATTGCCTGTTTTTTTAATTGTAGATACAATATAGCGGTCTAAATTAAAAATAAGAAGTCCCCAAATTAATCCGAAGAAAACAGAAGTGTAAATATTGTCGAAAACTGTATAAAGAGCAAAACTGGCAGCTATAAAAGCCATGACTGCTGTAAAGAAAACGGTCGCACCTATACCAGCGTATTTGTTTTGCTCGCCTTTAGAACATTGTTCTAAAATATCGGTGTCTGAACCTGAGCAAATAATGAAGAATTGCTTTAACATAATGATTGATTTTGATTGATGATTGTCTATTAGAACGTCAAGTTAGCTAATTTGTTACATAATTTTATAAAAAAAGACCTGCCATGTTAAAACATAGCAGGTCTTTAAAAGTCTTTATTGAAATTAATGTTCGATAGGTTTACTTTGAATGTTTACTATATTTTTTCCGTTTTTAGAATACGATGAAATATTTAGTTTATCGTTTTTCTTTAATAAATCGATGGCTTCATCCGAAGAAATTGGTTTGCCTTCAAAGCTAAACGCAGCACCTTTTTTAGCCATGTGTATAATATGGTCTAATGGTGTTTTTGGTGTTGGCGGAAGGGGTGGTGGAGGAATATCTGAAACCTCACCTTTTTTTACTTTTGGTGCAGGTGCAGGTGCCGGTGCAGGTGCCGGTGGAGGCAACACTTTACCTTTATCATCTGTAATATAACCATCCTTATTGTAATAGGTCTTCCTGCCCTTATAAATAGTATAATAATGCGATTCACCATTGTCTAGCATTTCATAGCCAGATTCAACATCTTTTGGTGTTTTTTTAATGACTTCATTTAAAGTCAATTTTTTGCCATTTTGATATTGAGGCGCTTTTGTAGGAGGCGGTGGCGGTGGACAATTAGGAAATGGTTCTGCGGAGGCTTTTTGCTCTTTAGTCATTTTGTTATAAATGTACTCTAAGCGTTTTAAATCTTTTAGTTTTACTACGCGAGATGATTCCGGTTGGGCGTTATATTGTTTTGCTAATTTATTGTATTCGGTGACTTCTTCTGGTGTTGCTTTTATTGTGTCGTCTGAAACATATTGATCTTCGAAGATGTATGCTTCTTCATCTAAATTTATTTTTATAAGATTTCCCTTTAATTCGGTCATTATGTTTTTAATCAGGCTCATATTAATGGCGCCTTTAATTTTAATTCTTAAATCAGATTTTTGGTTATTTACTAGATTTATAAAATCGTTTTTTAACATTGACAATGAGGTGTCTTTGCCATTTAATTTGAATACATCCGGATTATATGAAATTTCTAAAATGGGCTCCGTATCTAATCTTTTTTTTTCGAAAGTAGTTGATTCTTTCCGTTCTTTTTCAACGGTTACTTTGTCGCTAAAGCTATAAATTAAAAAAGCTAGTAAAGGCAATAGAATAAAGCTTCTAAGCCAAAAGGTTTGTTTTGATGTTTTTGTTTTCATAACTGTAAATCGTTTTTTGATTGATGAATAATTAATGGCGTTTGCCAACTGAGGTTCTGATGCATTTGATGAGAATGCCAATAATATTTGTTGATATGTAGAAGGAGCAGTGCCTTTATTTAAAACTTCTTGATCTGCTAAGAATTCGTGATTTAATTTTATGCTGTGTTTTATGAAATAAATCAAAGGATTAAACCAAAAGATGATTTGAAGCACTTCAATAAACAACACGTCTAAGCTATGTTTTTGAGAGGCGTGTGTTTCTTCATGTAATAACACTTCCGCAGGAATTTGATGAGTTTCAAATTTGTGCTTGTTTAAAAAAATGTAACTAAAAAAGGTATGGGGTATAATAGATTCTTGTAATAAAACATTTGTAAAATGTTTGATTTTTAATTTTGGATTACGTTTAATTTTATTTGTTATTTTGAATAAATTTTTGATGAATTTTATACTGAATAGGAAAACACCTAAGCCATATATAGCCCAAAGTATAATTGGAAAGTAGTTTGTGATTTGAGGTTCAATTGTTGAGGTAATTACATTTGATAATTGTGGTAAAGTTGAATTGGAAATTTGAGGGGTGATCTCTACGTATTCCGTAAAAGTTATAAATGGAATGCCAAATGCTAATATTAAAGCTGCTAAAAGGTAAAAACGTTTAAACGTATGAAAGCTTTCTTTTTCTAATAAGAACTTATAGAAGCTATAAAAGATAGCTAAACAAAACCCTGATTTTATAAGATAGATTATCATGACTATTTGTTTTTAAGTTCGGTATCTATAAGTGTTTTTAAATGCTCTAACTCTTCTTTTGTAAGATTGGTTTCTTTGGTAAAAAACGATGCGAATTGAGATGCGCTATCGTTAAAAAAGTTTTTAATCAAACCATTTACATGTTTAGAAAAATAGTCTTTCTTTTTTACCAATGGGTAATACTCTCTTGAATTTCCAAATAATTTATAGGCAATAAAACCTTTGTCTGCCATACGCTTTAAAAGAGTTGCGACTGTAGTAGTGGCTGGTTTTGGTTCAGGATATATTTCGAGCAAATCTTTCATGAAGGCTTTTTCAAGTCTCCATAAATAATTCATTAACTCTTCTTCACTTTTAGACAACTGCATTTTCTACAAAATTAAAATGTTCTCTACAAATGTAGAACATATATTTTAATTCTACAAGTGTAGAGTTGTTTTTTTTAAAAGAACTCAGTAGGTAAGTATTAAGTGAAGGAATTTAATTTAATAAAAATGAGACGATTCTGTTTGAAGTTAGCTTTTCGTGTTAGCGATTGAAGTGAAAATCCTTTTTGTTTTAGGATTCTTGCCTAAGCAAGAAATCTATAATAACAAAGATTGAAACGTAAAGCGCGACCTCCTTTTACTTCAAAAAAGTAAAAAGAGGTAACCTGCCTGCCGGCAGGCAGGCACCTACAAATTATTTAGAAAGTTCAGTAAAATATTTATAAAATAACGGAATAGTTTCGATGCCTTTAAGGTAATTGAAAACTCCGAAATGTTCATTTGGTGAATGGATAGCATCACTGTCTAAGCCAAAGCCCATTAAAATGGTTTTGCTTTTCAATTCTTGCTCGAACAGTGCCACAATAGGGATGCTGCCACCGCTACGTTGCGGAATTGGGGTTTTTCCAAAAGTATGTTGGTATGCTTTACTCGCTGCCTGATAGCCAATACTGTCTATTGGAGTGACATAACCTTGTCCGCCGTGGTGCGGTGTTACTTTTACGGTAGCTCCTTTTGGCGCGATACTTTCAAAGTGTTTTGTGAATAGTTTGGTGATTTCTTCCCAATCTTGATGTGGTACTAAACGCATAGATATTTTGGCATAGGCTTTACTGGCAATAACTGTTTTGGCGCCTTCACCCGTGTAGCCACCCCAAATACCATTAACATCTAAAGTTGGTCGGATAGAATTACGCTCGTTGGTGGTGTAACCTGCTTCGCCGTAAACAGCGTCAATATCTAGAGCTTTTTTATAGTTATCTAAATTGAAAGGGGCTTTTGCCATTTCTGCACGTTCGGCTTTTGAAAGTTCTTCAACTTTATCGTAAAATCCAGGAATGGTAATATGATTATTTTCATCGTGAAGTGATGCAATCATTTTGGTTAATATATTGATAGGGTTTGCCACAGCGCCACCATATAAACCAGAATGTAAATCGCGGTTTGGACCCGTAACTTCTACTTCAACATAACTTAATCCACGTAAACCAGTGGTTATGGACGGCACATCTTTTGCAATCATGCCGGTATCGGAAATAAGAATAACATCATTCTTTAATTTCTCCTGATTGTTTTTTACATAAATAGCAAGGTTAGAACTTCCAACTTCTTCTTCACCTTCTATCATAAATTTTACATTACAAGGAAGTTGATTTGTTGATGTCATAAACTCCATGGCTTTTACATGCATGTACATTTGACCCTTGTCGTCGCAAGCACCTCGCGCAAAAATGGCGCCTTCTGGATGCAATTCTGTCTTTTTTATAACAGGTTCGAAAGGTGGTGAATTCCATAAATTTAATGGGTCTGGTGGTTGTACGTCATAATGCCCATAAACTAAAACGGTTGGCAGATTTTTATCAATTATTTTTTCACCGTAAACAATTGGGTAGCCTGCTGTTTTACAAATTTCAACACTATCGCAACCCGCTTTTTCTAAACTTAGTTTAACGGCATCTGCAGTTTTTAAAACATCACTTTTATAAGCTGAATCGGCGCTTATGGATGGGATTTTAAGTAATTCGATTAATTCGTTTAAAAATCGGTCTTTGTGTTCTGTAATATAAGATTGTATATTATTCATGTGGTATATGTATTGTTACTTCAAAAGTACGAAAAAGAAAGCTTTTTGATTGATTCTTTAAGAGAACCTTATGCTTAATTTTCTTTTATGAAATTTACAATAACAGGTATTATTTCTTCTTTTAATGGTAATTTAGAATTACTATATGTTTGAATGTTCTTTGTTCTATCGGCATCAGCTTCTTTAAGAATATGATTCATGTTTTCGATGATTACTTTTTTAGCATTTATATTGGATTGAGATAGCATTTCTGCATCTTCAACACTTACTTGAATATCTGTAGTTCCTTGAATAATTAATATAGGCATTTTCAATTTTGAAATTTCTAATTGCGGATTATACTTAAACCAGGAAATTAAATAGGGTTGAACGCTAGGTCGAAATAAAGCATTTAGCATTTCTGGCGTATTGTTTACTGTTTCTCCCTTTTCCAGTTTTTCTATAATTGGGCGTGACATTTCAAAAGCTAAAGGAGATTGTTCCTTTAATTGTTTAAGTAATACATCGCCCGCGGATAATCCAGGACCTGCAATCGAAATAAATTTATCAACTTTTTTTTCTTGGGATGCCATGATGCCTATTAACGAACCTTCGCTATGTCCAAGGATTATTAATTGGCTAAATCTATTGTCATTTTTAATTAAATCGCACCAATCTTTAATGTCGTTTATATAGGTTTCAAATCTTAAATCTGATTCTTTTTCGACTGCATTTTTACTTTCTGCAATGCCACGTTTATCAAATCGAAATGAGGCAATACCATTTTCCGACAATCCTTCTGCAAGCATTTTTAGTGAATTGTTAACCATCATGGGGTTATTCCCATTTCTGTCTGTTGGTCCAGAACCAGCAATTATTAAAACAATGGGCGTAACATTAGTAGAGTCTGCAACTTTTAGGGTTCCTCGAATATCGCCAGTTTCGGTGGATAAAACAATCGGTTCTTCTTTAGACTGGGAAATTAAAACATTGCTAAAAAGGAAAATCAGTAAGATTGAAATAATATTTTTATTCATGATTATAAATAAATCTTAATGGATAATTATTAATTATTTAAAAGTATAAAAAAAGAATGTTTTTAGCGGTTATAAGTTTGCCATTTAAAAATCTTGTTTATATTTGCAAACCTTTAGCGGGCGTGGTGGAATTGGTAGACACGCCAGACTTAGGATCTGGTGCCGCGAGGTGTGGGAGTTCGAGTCTCCCCGCCCGCACAGTAAAGGAAAAGCTTCTCAAGAAATTGAGGAGCTTTTTTTATTCTTTTAATTGTTAACAGTTGTTATTAAATTATTTAAGTTTTAATAAGACCTAACAAGTTAAAGGTTATATATTTGCAAAAATTTATTTTTCTACTGAAACTGAAGGTGTTTTTTTTGATGAAAGTGATATGTAAATATCCATTGTTTTCATATAAATAACTAAAAGTCAGTATAGCTTTTTTAAAACTAACCAAAACAGGAAATGAACAAAAAATTAGATCAACAAGCAGCAGATAACATAAGAGCGTTGGCTGTTGCCATGGTAGAGAAGGCAAATTCAGGACATCCAGGAGGCCCAATGGGCGGTGCAGATTTTATGCACATTTTATATTCTGAGTTCTTTAATTTCGATCCAACAGATATGGAGTGGGCTTTTAGAGACCGCTTTTTTATGGATGCCGGACATTTATCTACGTTGATGTATGCTCAATATTATCTTTTCGGAAATTACGAGAAAAACGATGTTGCTAATTTCAGACAATGGGGATCTATCACACCTGGGCATCCTGAAGTGGATGTTAAAAGAGGTATTGAGAATACGTCGGGTCCATTAGGACAGGGCCATACTATGGGTGTTGGAGCAGCCATTGGAGCTAAATTTTTACAAGCCAGATTTGGAGACTGGATGAACCATAAGATTTATGGTTTTATTTCTGATGGAGGTATTCAAGAAGAAATTTCACAAGGAGCAGGTAGAATTGCAGGTCATTTAGGTTTAAGCAATTTTATTATGTTTTTCGATTCTAATGATATTCAATTATCAACGTCAACAGATGAGGTTACATCCGAAGATACTGAAATGAAATATAAGGCTTGGGGATGGAATGTTATTAATATAGACGGACATAACCACGACGAAATAAGAAAGGCATTAACGGATGCTAATAATGAAACCGAAAGACCGACCTTAATAATTGGTAAAACTATTATGGGTAAAGGCGCTGTCACTGCTGATGGAAGTGTGTTTGAAGGCCACTGTGAATTACACGGTCAGCCCATTGGTCATACTGGTGCAGATTACACAAAAACCTTATTAAACTTAGGCGCAAATCCTGAAAGTCCGTTTGATATTTTTGGCGATGTTCAGTCATTCTATAAGGATATTATAAAAAATAAAACAGCTAACGCAGCCAAAAAGAAAGCAGAAATTGCTGCTTGGAAAGCTTCTAATAAAGCACTTTCAGATAAATTAGATTTCTTCCTTTCTGGAGAATTACCTGAATTAGATTTCGAATCGATTGAGCATAAAGCAGGTTTAGCATCCAGAGCCGCTTCATCTGGTGTTTTAGGCTATTTAGCTGGAAAAGTAGAAAACATGATTGTGTCTTCTGCCGATTTATCTAACTCTGATAAAACAGATGGATTTTTAAAGAAAACACACGCCCTTAAAAAAGGAGACTTTAGTGGTGCTTTTTTACAAGCAGGTGTTGCCGAATTAACCATGGCTTGTATCGCAAACGGGTTAGCATTACATGGAGGTATTATCCCCGTAGTGGCAACATTCTTTGTATTTTCAGATTATATGAAACCAGCCATTCGTTTAAGTGGTATTCAAGAATTGGGCGTAAAATTTGTTTGGACGCACGATGCTTTTAGAGTAGGTGAAGATGGACCAACGCATCAACCGGTAGAGCAAGAAGCTCAAATAAGATTATTAGAAAAACTGAAAAACCATAGCGGTAACCCTAGCTTTTTAGCTTTACGTCCTGCAGATTCTGCAGAAACAAGTGTCGCTTGGAAAATGGCTTTAGAAAATAAAAATACACCAACTGGTTTAATACTTTCAAGACAAAATATTAAAGATATTCCAGCAATGGGAGCTTCTAGATACAAAGAAGCTTTGGCTGCTGAAAAAGGTGGTTATTTAGTGAAAAAAGTAGATAATCCAGATGTGGTTTTAATTGCAAATGGATCAGAAGTGTCAACGCTTATCGCTGCCGCTGCAATATTAGAATCAGAAAACGGATTGAAAGTAAACATCGCTTCAGTCATTTCAGAAGGTGTATTTAGACTTCAATCTAAAGAATATCAAAATTCTATTATTCCTAAAAACAAACCATTATTTGGTTTAACTGCTGGATTACCAGTAAATTTAGAAGGACTTGTAGGTGATAACGGAAAAGTTTTCGGACTGGACCACTTTGGGTATTCTGCACCAGCCAATGTATTAGACGAGAAATTCGGATTTACAGGCGAAAAAGTGAGCAAAGAAGTATTAGCATATTTAAAAACAGTATAAAACCAAAAGGACATGAAATTTTTTATAGATACAGCAAACCTTAAAGATATTGCAGAAGCACAAGCATTAGGGGTTTTAGATGGCGTTACAACAAACCCATCTTTAATGGCAAAAGAAGGTATTACAGGTTATGATAATATTTTAGCGCATTATAAAAAAATCTGCGATTTGGTAGATGGTGATGTGAGTGCTGAAGTTATTTCAACCGATTTTGAAGGCATGGTAAAAGAAGGTGAAATGTTAGCTTCTTTGCATCCGCAAATCGTTGTGAAATTACCAATAATTGCCGATGGTATTAAAGCCTGTAAATATTTTTCAGATAAAGGTATTAGAACCAATGTAACCTTGGTGTTTTCAGTGGGTCAAGCCTTATTAGCTGCCAAAGCAGGTGCCACTTATGTGTCACCATTTATTGGAAGATTAGACGATATTTCAACAGACGGTTTAAACCTGATTTCTGATATCAGATTAATCTATGACAACTATGGTTTCGAAACTCAAATTTTAGCAGCATCTGTGCGTCACACCATGCATATTATTGATTGCGCTAAATTAGGATCTGATGTTATGACTGGTCCTTTATCAGCTATAAAGGGCTTACTTAAACACCCTTTAACAGATAGTGGTTTAGCACAGTTTTTAGCCGATTATCAAAAAGGGAATAAATAATTATTTTTCTAAAATTATTAATAAAAAAAGCTTCTCTAATTTAGAGAAGCTTTTTTTATTAACCTTATATGAAACTAATATTTTATAAGTTTCATTATAGATTCTTCTTTGTTGTTGTTAGTTATTTTAACCAAATAGATACTTTTTGGTAAACTTGAAATATTAAAAGTGTGTCCTTTTTCAAAGTTGCCTTTAAAGGTTTTTATATTTTTCCCGGTAATATCGTAGATAATTAACTCTTCAACATTTTTATTTAGTGAAAAAGTATCATTCGTTGGGTTTGGATATAAAACGACCTCAAAACTCGCATTAAATTGACTATTGCTTAGAGTAGCTACTTTATTTCCAAATATTCTAAATTGTCCAGCTGCTACAGTAATTAAATCCGTTGTGCTGATTACATTAATAGAAGTATTATCCATTAAATCATACCAGATTCCGGTATAAGGGAAATTTGGGTTTATGTTTTGGCTTGTAACTGAAAAATTAGCTATAACAATAACATTTTTTAAACTAGATCCAGGAGCCGTTTCAGATCCGGTATAAATACTTATTCGTGGCGTTTGAGATCCAGAGTTAATGGTATAACTACCTTCAAAAACAGGTTCGTTTATTTTTAGATAGTTAAGCCTAGACCAATCATTATATATTTTATTTCGATTAGCATTCCCTAACCAATTATTTACCCACTGTGGTTGTGGTTTTGTGCTTAGTTTACAATCGCCATCGTTATTCCCATCGTAATCAGAATTAACAACGCCATTGGAACAGGTCCAAATAGAATTTTCCATACCCAATTCAGCAAAATGCCAGATCATTTTAGGACCAGGAATAGTTAAGGTTACCGCTCCTAAAGCAGACATTCTTGATAATGCCGTATTTAAATCTCTTACATTATGCGATGTATTGGTATTAATACCAAACTGGGTCATTTCATACATAATACGGTCTTTATCATGACTCTCAGCAAATCCTAATGTGCGTTTGCCAGTAAAACCATGTGCCGTGTGTCCCATTCTATCAAAATTAATGTCTGCTGTTTGTCCTTGCGCCAGGTTTTTAAAGGGAGTCCACATTTCACTCCACATCATAACACCTTTTGGAATAGCATCCCCAATTCTATAATTAGCCCATTGTTGTTCTTCGGTATCTGCACCTAAATGTTCAAAAATAACATAATGAGTTTCGTCTAAGCTCCAGGAATAATCTGCATAAGATTTTAAAACGGCTACTCTGTCAGCTTGGTAGCTATCTGTGCAAGAATAATTGCTGTCACTGCAATTCTGGGTAAATCCTTTTGTTAAGTCCCATCTAAATCCGTCAATTTTGAATTCTTCAATCCATTGTTTAATAACACGTTTGGTATAGTTTTGAGTAGAAGTTTTTTGATGATTAAAGTCATTTCCCACGCTGTATGTGTGTTTTGCTACCGTATTAAAATATGGATTTTCGATTGTAGGTTCTCCATAACTGTCACCATATTGGTTGTCATTCCACATTCTAACCATAGAATTTTGTCCAAAGGCATGATTAAGAGCAACGTCTAAAATAACGGCAATGCCGTTTTGATGACATACATCTACAAGTTCTTTTAGTTTATTTTTTGTGCCGTAAAATTTGTCTAAAGCTAAATGAAAAGACGTGTTATAACCCCAGCTTTCATTCCCTTCAAATTCCATAATAGGCATTAATTCTATGGCATTAATATTTAAATTTTTAAAATAAGATATTTTGTCAATAAGGCTTTGGAAATTTCTATTTGTATCAAAATCTCGCAGTAAAACTTCATAAATTACTAAATCTTCTTTTTTGGGTTTATTAAAATTATTGATCTGCCAATTATAGACCGCTTGATTTGTCTGTAGTACAGATACTGCATATTTCTGACCTGAAGGATAAGCTGGTAAATCAGGATACGATGACGCTGGAATGTATTGGTCGTCGTTTGGGTCTAAAATCAAAGTTGAATATGGATCAGCCACTTTAACTAATGATAATGAAGATCCTAATGGGGAGTTATCAACCACCCAATATTGATAAGTTTCTACTTGGCCAGGAGTTAAGCCTGATAATGTAATCCAATATTTACCTCTTGAACCGTCATATTTCATGGCATAAGTTGTATTTGGCTGCCAATTATTAAAACTACCCGCTACATATACATAGTCCTTTCCAGGAGCATATAATACTAAAACGGCTTCAGAATCACTTAAATAGGTTATTCCGTCCTGATAGGATGTGGGCATTATAGCGCCGACACTGGTTTGATTAATTAAAACATCAAAGTTTTTTGTTTTTACTCCTTTTCCAGCGAGTGTGACTTGAAGTTCATAATGCTGATATTGAGTTATATTAGTATGTGTATATGTGTAAGATGAAATATTATTTTGAGTGTTTATTACAGCACCATTTGCGGTTAAAATATAATTGGCATTTCCACCTGTATTAGATGCTGAAATATTTAGCGATCCACCTGAGCCTAAGAGGGTTGTTGAGTTTGGAGTTGGATTATTTAATAATAATTGAAAAACACCTACAGGTAATCCTAAATCATTTGTTTGCTGACTTCCATCGGCGCTTCTTAAAACAATATTTATGGATGTTATAGCCCCAGAACCAGTATAAGCATAATATTCTTTTATTGAAGGGGTTAAGTCTAGCTTATATATATTACCTGAAACTAATTGAAGGACAGGTTGTGTGCTATTATTACCCCAACTTCCTTGTACATTTTGCCATGGGGTATTATCATCAATAGTTATTCCAGTGTGAGCATAAATAGTGCCAGAATATGATTCTAAATTAGTACCAGTTTTATCAAATAGTATTGTGGCTGAATTTATTTCCTCTGGAGTAGAACCTCCCTGCCATGATAATTGAGCATAACTAATTGCAGAACAAACGAATAAGATTATTAAAAGTGATATTTTTTTCATAACATAAAATTTTATTATAAAATGTAAAAAGGGGTTTGTATAAAATTATACATACCCCTTTTTTAAAACTAAAATAGTAACATATATTATCTTTTACCTAATAAATATTTAGGTCCTGCAGCATCGTTAAAGTCAATTGTAATGACATAGTTTCCTGCAGTTACAACGATATTATTATCGGCATCTCTATCTAAAATACCATCAAGAGTTGCATCACCATAATCCCCATCCCAAGTATTGTTTGGTCTGAATTTAATTAAGCCATCTTTAAGTGTGATATTTTCACCAAACCAAACTCCAGGTTGTATTTCTGTTAAGGCAGCATCTGAAACTTTTACATCAGGAGTAGCTGCATCACCATCGTGATCCCAAGTATCATTACCCCAATCATTAAATCCAGATCCTACTATTCCCCATACTGTTGTTTCTTCTATGGTGTAACTATTATCTTTGAGGTTTAAAGTAATTAAATAGTGACCTTCGGTAACTGCAATGTTGTTTTCAGCATCAGTGTCTAAAATACCATCAAGGTTTGCATCTCCCATGTCTCCTGACCATGTGTTTAAAGGTCTGAATTTTATAAATCCGTTGAAAAGCTTTACACTAGTTTTAAAGGTATCTGTAGTATAATCATAATAAAGTTTTGCATCTAATCCGCCTGAACCCCAATTGTTATAACCATTACCTACTATACCCCATGAAAATGGTACAATGGAATAAGAGTTATCATTGGTGTTTATAGTTATTTTATAATCACCTGCGGTAACATTGATATTATTATCTGGATCAGCATCTAAAATACCATCAAGGTTAGCATCTCCAAGATCTCCTCCCCAAGTATTGTTTTCTCTAAATTTAATTTGTCCGTCAAGTAAATTTACATACGATACAATAACTCCAGGAACGGAAGTTGTATAAAATGGTGCGTCTAGTGGTTTGCCATCTCCAGACCAATTGTTATAACCAGAACCTACAACACCCCAGGTAGATATTGAAAAACCGCCAACGCTAGTACTTTTTGCTGGTAAAAACAAGGTTAATATTTGAGTTGGTGAAAACACTTCTAAGGCATCCGTACCTACTGTTGCTTTTAATCTAAAAGCAATTTCTCCTGTATCTGGAGCCGCTGTATTTGGGTCGTTATCCAATCCTAACTCAGCAGCATATTTAAGTAATTTCCCAATTGTAACTGCTAAGTCATTACCATTAGTTTCTCCTATAGTTTCAGCGTCAGTAAAATCTCCTAAAATCGATTTTTGAAGTTCGTAATTCACTACCGTAGGGACACTGTAATCTGCACTACTCCAAGTGAAGCGTTCACCTAGATTACTAGAAGTTTCTGGAGTAAGCACATAAGATTCTAGAAAAGAATTTGTGAAATTTATACCTGATGAAGGCTCTTTTGCAGTAAACATAAAGTCATCATCCTGCTCGCATGAATTCAAGCCAATTATGGCTAAAATTAATAATCCTAAAATTTTTATATTTTTCATTTTTTCTATTTTTTTTATTTAATATCCTGGGTTTTGTTGTAAGTTGGAATTGGCCTCTAAGGCTGTTAATGGTATTGGAAACAAATTATAAGTATCAGGAATTGATACTCCGTTTACTGCGTTTCCTTTCCAAGGCCATAAATAACTACCTCCTGTGAATTTTCCAAAGCGAATTAAATCAGTACGTCTTTGGCCTTCAAAATTTAATTCTCTACCTCGTTCATCAATTATAAAATCTAAGGTTAAATCAGTTTGTGATATGGCACTTGCATGAGATCGTGTTCTAACATCATTCACATATTGAGTAGCAGTACTCAAATCTGTTCCGGCAGCGCCTCTTACAGCACATTCTGCATATATTAAATAAGCATCAGCCAATCTAAAAAGAGGAAAATCAGTTCCGGAAAAAGATGTTGGACTTGAGGTTGATGAGAAATTGGAATTTCTAAACTTAATTGACGGATAACCATCTGTCCACTTCTTGTAATCTGTCATTTCATAACTATGACCTGTTGTCCAAAAAAGATCTGATCGATCATCAGTTGAAGTTCCTAAATCTCCAAATAAACCATACCATGCTTTGGTAGTTCTGTGTCCTCCCCAGCCTTCAGCAGCGCCATAATTAGATAATGTCAAAGTCTCTGCACTAAGGCTTCCGTTTATTATGTAGGTTGTGTTTCCATAACTTTGGCTATTAACGGCATCTGCAATTAGTGGGAATATAATTTCAGGAGAACTTTCATTATCTCCAGAGAAAATCGCTACGAAGTTAGGGTCTAATGAATAACCACCTTCATTAATAACTTTTTTAATGTACGTTGCTGCATCATTATATCTTTCAGTTCCGGTGTACACACCAGCGTTTAAATATAATTTAGCTAACAACATTTGAGCAACAGATTTGTTTGCTTGACCATAACCATTGGTTAGTGGTAACTCATCAATACTTGCTAATAATTCTGATTCAACATAATTAAATAATTCTATTCTACTGGCTTCTGGTAATGTTTCTGATGTGCCAAAATTATCTTCAGTAGCTAAAACACCTTTGCCAAAAACGTCAATAAGATAATAGTAGGCTAATGATTTAATAAATCGAACCTCACCGATAACTTGATCTTTATTATTTACATTAACATTTTGTAATATGGATAGCAAGTTATTACATTGTGGTATCGTGTAATAAATTCTATTATATAAGTATTTAAAGAATTTATTATTTTCATCCCAATCAGACGTTGTTGTTAGTTGGTCTAATCCATCATCACCCCATCTGTTTTTTAAAGCATCAGCTGTCATATCTTCAAGGTTTATAATTCCTCTTAAAAAAGGAGACTCTCCCGGGTCATCACTTACATCTGAACTTCCTGGGCCATTAGGACCAGATAATGCAAATGATGCATAAAGTCTGGAGACAATGCCTTCAACAGCATTTGGGTCTTGGGCTAAAAGTTCATCCAAAGTAAGCTCTACTTTAGGCTGAGTATCTAGCTCATTTGTACAGGCCACTATAGTAAATAGCGCCATAACAATTAATGTATAAACTATTTTTTTCATAATCATTTTTTTAAAAGTCTAAATTAATACCCATTGTATAAACCGTAGGTCTTGGATAAAAATTATTATCTATTGAATTAAAATTCTCTGGGTCTTGTCCGCTATAATTAGTGAATATGAATGGATTGTTAACAGAACCATAGATTCTTAATGTCGCATTTTTTAATACATTTTCTAATCTGCATCCTATTACAATATTTTCACATCTTAAAAACGATGCGTCTTCAAGGAAATAATCTGAGAAAGGAACATTTCCTATCACATTTTGAAAAGCAAAGTTTGCTGCTCCTGAATAAAAATCTAAAACATTGCTTAAACTATTTGAGTTTACAGGAATGGCTTTATCAACCCAGCCTGAAGTTAAACGTTTTGAATTATAGACAAGACCACCAACTTGACCTCTTAAACTGGTACTTAAATCCCAATTTTTATAATTGATACTCATACCAAATCCGTAGGTCCAATTTGGGCGCATTGTTTTATAGTATCTGTCGTCATTGTTTATTTGGTTATCATCATTGGCATCAACAAACCCATTGAATATAGGGTCTCCATTGGTGTCATATACTTGTTTGAAAACCCAAGCTGAATAAGGTTGGTATCCCACGGCATGATAACCAATAAGAACTCCAGTTCCAGTAGGTATTCCAGATTCACTGGCCGTAATCCTTGAAGATCCCTTTAAGTCCGTAACTTCCGTTCTGTTGTATCCAACATTTGAATTAAATTCAAGATTAAAGTTTTCCGTTTGAATAGGATTCAAATTTAGGTTGACTTCAAAACCTTTACTTTCTGTAGACCCCACATTTTGAACAAACGTATCAGAAAGTCCTTGTCCTGGTGGCAGCGAAGTTCTTGCCAATAAATCATTAGTGTCTTTTTTGTAAAAGTCAACAGATCCACTTATAAAACTATTAGTAAAGAAATCAAAATCCAATCCAATATTTGCGGTTGTAGTTTTTTCCCAAGTTAAATCTGGGTTAAAAGCACTTGCAGAATATAATGAAACTCCTGGTAAATATTGACTGGTGCTTGAGCCTGCAATGAATAAAGGAGATGATGGATAATAACCCACGGCACCTGTGATATCTTGCTGTCCTGTTTTTCCGTAACCAATACGTAATTTTAAATCATTTATAAAGTTTAAATCTTGAATAAAAGATTCTTCTTTTAATTTCCAGGCAAGGGCTCCAGCTGGGAAATAGCCCCATCTGTTTTCTTTTGTGAATAATGAAGATGCATCTGCTCTAACAGAGAACGTTAGTAAATATTTGTCTAAAATATTGATATTGGATCGTCCAAAAAATGATTGTAGATTTAAAACATTGTAATACCGGTTATTTGGATTATCAGCATTTTCTTGAACTTCTCTTAATCCAGTATCATTGTTATATTGGTTAATGACTTTATTGCCATCATTTTTGAAATTTTGGTATGAATATCCACCTTGTATTTCAAATCGTTTAACAATATCATTTATTTCTTTTGTATACACAAAATACCCATCCATGGTGGTATTTGTAATTGTTTGATTCTCTAAATAATTTACACCTGGATTAAATAGATAATTTGTATTTATATCCGTATTACTATTATCGAATTTATAAGTAGACAATGAATTATCAGAATAAGTTTCTTGTATTTCAGCTTTAGAAGCTTCTAAACCAAAGTTTGCTACGGCTCTTAATTCAGGTAAAAAATGCATTTTATAATCAAATTCTAAATTTGAAAGTATTTTATATACTTGTTCTGGTCTTTGACGTTGTTCCAATAAAGCTAAAGGATTCCACTGACCATCAAGAATAAGTCTGTTGCCATCAACACGTGTACTATTATAAAAGCCTCCAAAACGATTATTTGATGTATTATTGTATACAGGTTTAGTAGGGTCCATATTAACAGCCCCACCTAGTGCACCACCTTCATCAATAGAATTTTTATCTGAGAAAAGTCCCTTAGCATTAAAATCAATTTTTAAATGATCATCAAGTAAGGTTGGCGTCATTTTTACAGACATACTATAACGTTCATAATCATTCGTTTTTACAATACCTTCATTTCTTGTATATCCAAGGGAACCTCTAAAGGGTATTTTGCCAAAAAGGTTGGCACGAGCACTAAAGTTAGTATTGTTTGAAATAGATGTTCTGTAAATGGCATCTTGCCAGTTCGTATTATAAATTGCTCTACCATTGAGAACATATGATACATTTTCAAAAGATTGCACTGTGTTTACAGGAACGCCTAATAAATTAGCATAGCTAGGATGATTATTCAAGATAAATTTCACATAAGCTTTACTGTCCATGACATCAATTTCATTGGTAACATTACTTATCGATACGTCTGATGAAAAATTATACTTCACATCCCCTGATGTTCCTTTTTTTGTAGTTATAATAATAACACCATTTGACGCTCTAGATCCGTAAATGGCAGTTGCCGAAGCATCTTTTAAAACACTGAAACTATCAATATCATTTGGGTTAATTAATGACAACGGATTTCCAACACCTGCTGGATTTGTATTGTCAATTGGAATACCATCGATAACAATTAACGGATTGTTGTTTGCCGATAATGAAGAACCACCTCTGATTCGTATGTTGGGAGCCGAATCTGGCTGACCACCATTTGAAGTTATTCTTACACCAGCTAATTTCCCGGTTAATAATTGATCGGCAGATATAACGGCACCTTTATTAAAATCTTTTGATGATATAACATCTACGGACCCCGTTAAATCTTCTTTTTTAACACTACCATAACCAATGATAACTACTTCATCAAGTTGAGCAGCATTTTCAATAAGTTGGACATTTAAAGTTGACTGACTCGAATATGTGATTTCTTTTGAGTTATAGCCAACATAGGAGAATTCAAGGATATCTCCTTTTTTTAGGGTAATTTGATAATTACCATCAAAGTCTGTTGTCGTTCCAGTAGAAGTTCCTTTAATAAGGATATTTACTCCTGGAAGTGGCAAGGAAGTTGATTGTTCTGTTACTGTTCCTGTAAGCTTTGTTTGCCCAAATAAAAGGACCGGGGCTAAAAGCATAAAAAACAATAAACTAATAGTATTTGTTTTCATGTAATTTAATTAAAATTAGTGTATTAATTAGTTAAATATATTTTTACTTCTCGGGTTAAAACATTGTAAAAATAATGTTAAGTCTTAACAAAAAATTATGAAATTCGTAACGAAAACGTTTTCGTGTTGATAACTTTTGAATAATTCGCAACGAAAACGTTTTCGTGTTGAAAACTTTTCATAAAACAAAATATTTTCATAAAACCCCGAAATCGATTGAGAATTAATTCTATAAGAATGCTAGGATATATAATTTTAGGCTTGTAATAAGCTGCTATTTAAATCTCCTTTTCGTTAAAGATTGTTATATTTAAAGTTCTCCAATTAAAGAACTAAATTTGTAACATGAAACGAAAAATCACTTTAAAACAAATTGCACGAGAATTAGATGTTTCTATTTCAACCGTTTCTAAAGCATTGAGCAATAGTAAAGAGATTAGTGAAGACACAACACAAAAAATTCAGGCATTTGCTAAATTGTATAATTATAGGCCCAATAATATTGCACTTAGTTTAAAAAATAGAAAGACTAAAACTATAGGAATTTTAATTCCGGAAATTGTTCATCATTTTTTTTCAACCGTTATTCGGGGTATAGAATTGGTCGCAAATAATCGAGGATATAACGTAATTGTTGGATTGTCTAACGAGTCGTTTACAAAAGAAATCATCAACATGGAAATGCTGGCTAATGGTAGTATTGACGGGTTTATTTTATCCATTTCAAAAGAAACATTATTGAAACAAGATTATCATCATTTTCATGCAACTATTAATCAAGGAATACCAATTGTATTATTTGATAGAGTGGTGAGCGAGGTAAATTGTGATAAAGTTATTGTAGATGATTTTAAAGGATCTGTAAAAGCTGTCAAGAAATTAATAGCGACGGGATGTAAAAATATAGCCCTAATTACAACCATGGATTATGTTAGCGTTGGAAGATTAAGAACACAAGGGTATTTAGAGGCGTTGCAGGATAATAATATGAGGGCTGATTCAAACTTAATTTTAAAAATATATGACGAACTGGATGTTGATGGACATTTAGATGTTTTAGAAAATGAAATCGAACAATTTTTAAGAAATAATAATAAAATAGATGGTGTTTTTGCTGTAAACGAGTTATACGCAGTAGCCGCTATGAAGGTATTACGTAAGTTGGGACTTAGTATTCCAGATGATGTTCAAGTAATAGGTTTTACCGATGGCGTTTTATCTAAACACGCCAGACCTAGCTTAACTACGGTGAGCCAACATGGACAAAAAATGGGTGAAAAAGCAGCTGATTTATTAATAGATAGATTAGAGCTTGAAGATGAAGAAAGCGGCGAATACATTGAAGAAGATGAGCGTGATGAACAATTTAAAACCGTTGTAATTGAAACCGAATTAATTGAAAGAGATTCTACCAAATAATTATTTTATTAGGACGAATTAAAATCTTTTTTATCTTTGCCCAATCAAAACTTGTATTTTTACTTCTCACAAAAAAGTTTTGGTAAGTTATATGCTTATCAAAATAGTATCAATTTAAATATACTATTTAATGGAAAAGCGTAGATTAAGTTTCTGGCAAATTTGGAACATGAGTTTTGGATTTCTGGGAATACAAATGGGTTTTGCCCTACAAAATGCTAACGCAAGTAGAATTCTGCAAATTTTTGGAGCCGATGTTCATGAACTATCATGGTTTTGGATTATTGCCCCTTTAATGGGTTTAATTGTTCAGCCAATAGTAGGTCATTATAGTGACAAAACCTGGGGACGATTCGGTCGAAGAAAACCTTATTTTTTAGTTGGAGCTATTTTGGCATCGGTTGGTTTAATACTCATGCCCAGAGCAGACATGTTTATTGCGTTTTTACCAGCACTATGGGTCGGTGCAGGAATGCTAATGATTATGGACGCATCGTTTAATATAGCCATGGAACCTTTTCGGGCATTGGTTGGGGATAATCTTCGAACAGACCAACGCACTTTAGGATTTAGTGTTCAAACCGCGTTAATTGGTTTTGGCGCTGTAGTTGGTTCATGGTTGCCGTATGTTTTAACACACTGGTTTGGGGTTTCTAATGCAACAACTCAGGGTTCTGTTCCTTTAAATTTAATTCTCTCTTTTGTAATTGGAGCTGTTATTTTGATAGCATCCATTTTGGTAACAGTTTTAACAACTAAAGAATATACACCTGAAGAATTAAATAGTTTTGAAGATGAACATGCACAATCTGATGTAACGTTAAAAGATGAAGAAATTAAAGAATCCAGTCTGTTAGATATTTTTGAGGACTTCAGAAAAATGCCAACAACCATGCGTCAATTAAGTTGGGTGCAATTCTTTTCTTGGTTTGGTTTATTTGGCATGTGGGTGTTTGCAACCCCAGCCATAGCACAACATATTTACGGATTACCATATACCGATAGCAGTAGCTCGTCTTACCAAGATGCAGGCGATTGGATAGGGATTCTCTTTGGAGTTTACAATCTGGTTTCTGCGTTTTATGCTTTTACATTACCGTATATTGCCAAGAAAATTGGACGTAAAAAAACGCACGCCATTTCTTTGATAATTGGTGGCATTGGGTTGCTATCAATTTACATGATGCCAGATAAAAACTGGTTAATTGTTTCTATGATAGGAGTTGGAATTGCATGGGCAAGTATTTTAGCTATGCCTTACGCTATTTTAGCAGGTTCTATCTCGCCTAAAAAAATGGGAGTTTATATGGGAATATTCAATTTTTTCATTGTAATTCCTCAAATAATTAATGCATTAATTGGTGGGCCACTAGTTAAATATGCATATAATAATCAGGCAATTTTTGCTTTAATGTTAAGTGGAGTAAGTTTTCTTATTGCTGCCGCTTTAGTATATAAAGTAAAGGATGTTGATGATGTAATACAATCATAATTAATGAAAAATAAAGGAGTAATATTCGACCTCGATGGGGTTATTGTAGATACGGCTAAGTATCACTTTTTAGCATGGAAAAAATTAGCGGATTCTTTGGGTTTTGAATTCACAGAATCGCATAATGAGTTATTAAAAGGTGTTAGTAGAATACGGTCGCTAGAAATCTTATTAAAAACAGGAAATGTAACCCTATCCGATACTGAAAAACAAAAAGTATTAATAAGTAAAAATACACAGTATTTAGGCTACATCGAAAAAATGGGAGCCGACGAAATTCTTCCTGGTGTTTTAAAAGTTCTGGACTATTTAGATCAAAATAAAGTAAACTATGTATTAGGATCGGCCAGTAAAAATGCCGAATTAATTTTAAAGCAAGTTAACTTGCATCATCGATTTTTTGGAATTGTTGATGGAAATGATGTTTCTAAGGCAAAACCAGACCCAGAAGTTTTTTTAATAGGCGCAAAAAAGTTAAACTTGGAACCTGAAAACTGTATTGTTTTTGAAGATGCTATTGCGGGAGTAGAAGCGGCTAAAATTGCAAATATGACCGCCATTGGAATTGGCGATAAAGAAATACTTTGCGAAGCAGATTTTGTATTTAAAGATTTTACTGAAATTAGTTTAGATTTTCTAAATGAATTACTAATAAAATGAAGTTGCTATTTTAGCAAATAAAGGAATCTCATAATAAAATTATAAAACAGACCCTTTTAAGGGATTGACAAAAAGGAATTAAGAAAATGAATCAAGATTATATCATACCAGATAATTGGTCAATTATAGAAGAGGGATTTGATGCATTACGTATAGAATCTTCAGAAAGTCTCTTTAGTATAGGAAATGGAGCCATGGGGCAACGTGCCAATTTTGAAGAACATTATTCGGGTAAAACCTTTCAAGGGAGTTATATAGCTGGGGTTTATTACCCAGATAAAACCCGCGTTGGTTGGTGGAAAAATGGGTATCCTGAATATTTTGCTAAAGTATTAAATGCGCCGAGTTGGATTGGAATAAATGTATCTGTTAATGGTGAGCAACTCGATTTATTTACATGTAAAAAAGTTGAAAACTTTAGAAGAGAACTAAACATGAAAGAGGGTTGGTTGTCAAGAAGTTTTACGGCAATGCTTCAAAACAACATACAGGTTGAAGTAAACTCAAAACGGTTTTTAAGTTTGGAGATAGATGAAGTCGGAGCTATTCATTATAGTGTAAAACCTATAAATAACAACGCAACTATTATTTATCAACCATACTTAGATAGTGGAATAACTAATAAAGATACTAATTGGGACGATAAATTTTGGGATACTTTAAATGTAAATCACGAAAATCAGCAAGCCTTTATTCAGGCTAAAACAATGAAAACAGATTTTCATACGTGTACGTTCATGCAATCCAATCTGTTTTTAAATGATAACAACATATCAATAGCCCCTAGTGTTGAAAAAAATGAAAATTTTGTATCCTTCAGTTATGAACACAATGTAAATAAAGGAGAAGTATTTACAATTAATAAATTTGGTGGATATACAGTAGATAGAAACCATGATAAAAATGAGTTGGTTTCGGTAGCAAAAAAAGTTTTAAAATCGGCTACAGATATAGGATTTAATGGTTTGTTAGAAACACAAAAACAAGCCTGGGCACACATTTGGGAAATGGCAGATATTGCTATTGACGGCGATGTAAAAGCACAACAAGGGATTCGTTTTAACATTTTTCAGTTGAATCAAACCTATTTAGGGAAAGATTCGCGCTTAAATATTGGTCCAAAAGGTTTTACCGGTGAAAAATATGGAGGCAGCACGTATTGGGATACCGAAGCATATTGTATTCCTTTTTACATGGCAACCAAAGACCAGCAGGTAGCTAAAAGTCTTTTAGAATATCGTTACAATCATTTAGAAAAAGCCATCGAAAATGCTGGAAAACTAGGTTTTAAAAACGGAGCTGCATTATACCCTATGGTAACCATGAATGGCGAAGAGTGCCATAACGAATGGGAAATTACTTTTGAAGAAATTCATAGAAATGGAGCTATAGCATTTGCTATTTATAACTACCACCGCTATACCGGAGATTATAGTTATATACCTGAAATGGGCCTTGAAGTTTTAATTGGAATTGCTCGTTTTTGGCAACAACGTGCGACATTTTCAACGCATAAAAACAAATATGTTATTTTAGGTGTTACGGGTCCGAATGAGTACGAAAACAACGTAAATAATAACTTTTACACCAATTATTTAGCGCAATGGTGTATTAAATATACTATTGAGAATATAGAGAAGATGGAATCGGAATATGCGTCAGATTATTCCCGAATCATGAAGAAAACAAAATTATCTGAGGATGAATTATCTCAATGGAAAGCCGTTGCAGATGCTATGTATTTTCCATATTCAGAAGAACATCAGGTATATTTACAACAGGACGGTTTTTTAGATAAAGAATTAATAACCGTAGCAGATTTAGATAAAGCGCAACGCCCTATTAATCAAAAATGGAGTTGGGATAGAATTTTACGTTCGCCATATATAAAACAAGCCGATACATTACAAGGATTGTACTTTTTTGAAGATGAATTTACAACGGATGAATTAGAGCGTCATTTTGATTTTTACGAACCATTTACTGTTCATGAAAGTTCTTTGTCGCCTTGCGTACACAGTATTCAAGCAGCGAAATTAGATAGAATGGAGCAAGCCTACACGTTTTATTTAAGAACCTCGCGTTTAGATTTAGACGATTATAATCATGAAGTGCATGAAGGTTTGCACATCACTTCTATGGCAGGAACATGGATGAGTATAGTTGAAGGTTTTGGCGGTATGCGTGTAAAGAATAATATGTTATCATTTGTGCCAAAAATACCTAAGCAATGGGATGCCTATTCGTTCAAAATAAATTTTAGAAATCAAATTTTAAAAGTGAATGTAAGTCAGAACAAAACCACTTTTGCTATAGAAAGTAATTCAGAATTACAAATTTTAGTAAATGATAAGCTTGTAACTGTTCAACCAAATGTTTTGGTGACTATTTAAAATAAAACCTAAAAGATGTTTAAGGTAAGTAGTATATTTATTCTGTTTTTAATAGCATTTAATATGCAGTCATATCAAATAAAAAATAAAAATCAGAAAAACAATTTAACTGTGGAATATCGTGATATTGAACGTGTAGAGCCGGCAAATTGGTGGGTAGGTTTTAAGAACCCAGACGTGCAGCTGCTGGTAAAGCATTCAAATATTACTGGAGCTGTGCCAAAAATAAATTATCCAGGAGTATCTATTAAAAAAGTACACAAGGCTGAAAGTCCTAATTACTTATTTATTGATTTGAATATTGATAAATCTACTAAAGCTGGAAAATTTAATATAATTTTTAAGTTTGAAAATGGTACTGAAAAAATTCATACCTACGAATTAAAATCACGATTAATACCTGCCGAAAATTACGTTGGTTTTAATAGTTCGGATGTGATATATCTTATTACGCCTGATCGTTTTTCGAATGGAGATCCTGCAAACGATATTCATGAAAATTTACTTGAAAAAACCATAGACAGAACCAATGACTATTCAAGGCATGGAGGCGATATTAAAGGTATTACGAATCATTTAGATTATATTGAAAAAATGGGTTTTACGGCCATTTGGCCATGCCCGTTGTTAACTAACGATATGCCAAGTGGTTCGTACCATGGGTATGCCATGACCGATTTTTACGAAATTGACCCACGTTTTGGCACCATGAAAGAATATCTGGAATTAGCGAACAAGGCTAAGGAAAAAGGCATGAAGCTAATTATGGATCAAGTGGCGAATCACTGTGGATTAGAACATTGGTGGATGAAGGATTTACCTTTCAATGACTGGGTAAACTACCAGAAAAACTACGAAGAAAATGTAGAGACCTGGGATAAGAAAGCGACTATAACGTCTAACCACAGGCGAACAAGTAATCAGGATATTTATTCATCAAAAAAAGATAAAGAAGAGATGAGTGACGGTTGGTTTGTATCTGGAATGCCAGATTTAAATCAGCGTAACCCGTTTATGGCAAATTATATTATTCAGAATAGTATCTGGTGGATAGAAAATGCTGGTTTGGGGGGTATTCGTCAAGACACATACCCGTATTCTGATAAGGAATTTATGAGTAACTGGGCTGGTACTATTATGGAGCAGTATCCAAATTTTAGTATTGTAGGCGAAGAATGGAGTTATAATCCGTTAATTATAGGTTATTGGCAAAAAGGCGCAAATAATAGAGATGGTTATGAATCTAATTTAAAATCACCAATGGATTTTCCGATGCAGCGTTTAATAGTGAACGCATTGAATGATGGAGAAAGTTGGGATACCGGTTTGGTTAAAATATATGAAGGGTTAGCAAACGATTTTCATTATGCCAAACCTAAGGATTTAATGATTTTCCCGGATAATCATGATATGAGTCGCATTTTTACCCAATTGAAGGAAGATGTGGTAAACACAAAAACGGCTTTGGGTTATATATTGACTTTGCCTCGAATTCCACAAATATATTACGGAACTGAAATTTTAATGGACGATAGCGCAAACCCTGGCGACCACGGATTAATACGTACAGATTTTCCAGGTGGATGGGAAGGTGATACCATCAATGCATTTACAGGAGAAGGATTAACCGATGCTCAGAAGGATATGCAGAGTTTTGTGAAAAAACTTCTAAATTATCGTAAAAACAGTAAGGCTATTCATGAGGGAAAAACAATTCATTTTGCACCTTTGGATGGTACATATTTGTTATTCAGAATTATTGAAGGAGAAACGGTTGTTGTGATAATTAATAAAAATGATAACCCGATTACTTTAGATTTAAGCCATTATGATGAAATTGACTTAAAAGGAAAATTCTTAAAGAATATTGTAACTGACGAAATTTTTACTTGGAAAGATGAGATAACTATAAAAACTAGAGGCATTAGTTTATTTACTACGAAAACAAATTAGAATGAAAGCCTTTCTTTTTGTAATAAGTTTTTCATTTTGTCAAAGTTTACTTTGTCAGGTAACATTTATTATAAACAGTTTACCATTTAATCACAATTGTAAAAAGGATGTATTTATTTCTGGAAATTTTGAAGGTTGGTCTGGTGGAAAAGAAGATTATAAGCTTACAAAAAATAACACACAATATCAAATTACAATTCCAAAGCTTAGAGAAACTATTAGCTATAAATTCACATTAGGTTCATGGGATTTCGTTGAATGCCATTTAAATGGAAATCCTATTCAAAATAGAGAATATTACTTTAAAGGAGGACTAGACACTATACATGTAAAAATCGAGAATTGGGAAACCGAATCTCAAAAAATAAATCCTTCAACGGCGTCAAAAAACGTACAGGTTTTTTCAGAAAACTTTAAAATTCCACAGTTAAATAGAGAGCGAAAGATTAGCGTGTATTTGCCACCAAATTATGAGGCTTCAACTGAAAAATATCCGGTATTGTATATGCAGGACGGACAAAATGTGTTCGATTTGGCAACCTCTTATTCCGGGGAATGGGAAGTAGATGAAACCTTAAATAAACTTAGTAAAGAGAAAGATTTAAACCTTATTGTTGTGGCTATCGATCATGGCAATGCTAAACGGATTAGCGAGTATTCGCCATGGCCAAATCCAAAATATGCAGAAGCCGAAGGCGATGCCTATTTAGATTTTATCGTTAATACATTAAAACCAGAAATAGATAAAACCTACCGAACCAAGAAATCTGCAAAAAACACCGCAATTATGGGAAGTTCTATAGGAGGATTAATTACGCACTATGCAGCTTTAAAATATCCTAAAGTATTTGGAAACGCGGGTGTTTTTTCCCCGTCATTGTGGTATTCGAATAAGGTTATCACATTCACCGAAAAACACGCTGGATTAAAACATCTAAAAATGTATTTTTTAGTCGGTGGTCAAGAAGGAGAAGGTGTTGTAGAGGATGTAGAAAACATAGTAAAAATTTTGAAAAACAATAAGTTTCCAAGGAAAAATTTATACACCAAAATAGTTCCCGATGGCACTCATAGCGAGTCATTTTGGAAAACAGAATTTGAAAGCGCCATTCTTTGGTTGTTTTCTAAATAACTTAAAGAATGAAACATTTGTATCGAATATTATTTTTATTATTTGTTGTTCAATCATCATTTGCACAGAATGCGGATAGAAAATTTGAGAGCATTGTAGAAAGTGATGATGGAATCATTGTAAAAGTGAACGACGGCAACTATCATATTCAATTTTATACACTCGAAATTGTTGAAACAACGTTTATTCCCAAAGGTGAAGTATTAAAACCAGAGTCGCATGCTGTTATTTTAAAACCTAGTACAATAAAAAAGCAATTTATAGAATCTGATAATTCAGTAGAATATAAAACAGACGGCATTTCAATATCCTTTCAAAAAAAGCCATTTCAAATAGCATATTCATTTAAAGGAAAACCTATTATTTCAGAAAAAAGAGGGTATGTGAAAAATGATAGTTTAGAAACCATACAATTCAACCTTACTAAAGACGAAGTTTTATATGGTGCCGGCTCGAGGGCGTTGGGCATGAACAGAAGAGGCTTCAGACTGCCACTATATAATAAAGCGCAATATGGGTATCAATCATATGCAGAACAGCTAAATTATGCCATTCCAATAGTATTATCATCTAAACAGTATATGCTTCATTTTGATAATGCACCCATCGGGTTTTTAGATTTAGACAGTAAAAAAGATAATACATTGGCTTATGAAACTATTTCTGGCAGAAAAACCTATCAAATAATAGTTGGCGATTCATGGTTAGACATACTTGATAATTACACCGATTTAACTGGAAAACAACCCATGCCACCACGTTGGGCTTTAGGGAATTTTGCAAGCAGATTTGGTTATCATTCTCAAAAGGAAACAGAAAACACAATTAGCAAATTCAAAGAAGATAGCATTCCTGTAGATGCTGTGATCCTTGATTTATATTGGTTTGGGAAAGAAATTCAAGGAACCTTAGGCAATTTTGAGGTTTATAAAGATTCATTTCCTGATTTTGAAGGCATGATTTCGAAATTAAAAGCTAAAAACATTAAAACTGTTGTTATTACAGAACCATTTGTTTTAACAACATCTAAGCGCTGGCAAGAAGCTGTGACTGAAGATATTTTAGCCAAGGACTCTTTAGGGAATCCATTTATATATGATTTCTATTTTGGCAATACGGGTTTGATTGATATTTATAGCATGAAAGGGAATGCTTGGTTTAAAAACATTTACAAAGATATTGCTAAAATGGGAGTACAAGGATTCTGGGGAGATTTAGGAGAACCAGAGTATCATCCTTCAGGAGTCATTCATGCCACTGGTACAGCAGATGAAGTCCATAATATTTATGGTCACGATTGGGCAAAATTAGTGTATGAAGCAAGCATAGAATTTGCGCCTTTACAAAGACCTTTTGTTTTGATGCGAGCAGGATATTCAGGATCACAGCGTTATGGTTTAATTCCATGGTCTGGAGATGTGAGTAGATCTTGGGGCGGATTGCATTCGCAACCAGAAATTGCACTTCAAATGGGAATGCAAGGCTTAGGCTATATGCATTCTGATTTAGGTGGATTTGCAGGAGCAAATCTTGATGATGAATTATATGCCAGATGGTTACAGTACGGTGTTTTTCAGCCCATTTACAGACCACATGCTGATGAGACGGTACCAAGTGAACCCGTATTTAGGAGTGAAAATGCAAAGGCTTTAGCAAAGACAGCTATCGAATTGCGATATAAATTATTACCATATAATTATAATTTAAGTTTTTTAAATAATCAAACAGGAGCACCATTAATGCGTCCGTTGATTTTTGAAGACGCTAATAACTCAGACTTATATTCATATTCTAATGCATATTTATGGGGGCCAAATATTTTGGTTTCACCCATTTTAGAATCAGGTAAAAAAACACAAGATATATACTTTCCAAAAAATAATATCTGGTTCGATTTTTATACCAATGAACGTTTTGAAGGTGGACAAACAAAATCGATTTCTACAAGAGAAAATTCAATTCCAACATTTGTAAAAGCAGGTTCTTTTATTCCGATGGCTAAACCAATGCAAACTACTCAAGAGTACGACGGAAATACCATCGAACTTCATTATTATTTTGATAGTACTATTACAGAAAGTAAAGGGCAACTTTATAATGATGATGGCTTAACTTTGAATGCTTATGAAACAGGTAAATATGAATTGCTACATTTTGAAAGCGAATTAGAAAAGCAAGTTTTAGAAATTGAATTGGAAGCAGAAACAGGAAATAGTTATTCCAAAACGCAAAAACAATTGGAGCTAATAATTCATAATATTAACAATAAACCAAAACGTATTAAAATTGACGGTAAAAAGGTTGATGTTAACTATAATGATTCAATTAAAACTATATCGATTCCATTAATTTGGAACACAGAACACGAGTCTGAAATAAAAATAAAATTAAATAAATAGTTAATGCGAAATCAATTTAAATATTTAGTAATATTTGCAACTATAGTGCTTTTTAGCTGTCAGGAAAAGAAAAAAGCAGAAAATTATCAAGAAACATCGATGAAAGAGAAACCTAAAAAACAAGTTATATATCAAGTTTTTACCCGCCTTTTTGGCAACACAAATACAACTAATAAACCTTGGGGCACTATTGAGGAAAATGGCGTTGGAAAATTTAACGATTTTTCAGATAAAGCATTAAAAGAAATTAAAGATTTAGGAGTCACCTATATTTGGTATACGGGCGTACCGCATCATGGTGTTATAGCAGATTATACAAAATATGGTATTTCTAACGACGATCCGGATATTGTAAAAGGTAGAGCAGGTTCACCATACGCTGTAAAGGATTATTACAACGTAAATCCAGATTTGGCTGAAAACCCTGAAAACAGGTTACAGGAATTTAAAGCGTTAGTTGAAAGAACTCATAAAGCAGGACTTAAAGTTATAATCGATATCGTTCCAAACCATGTCGCTAGAAACTACCAAGGTTTGACTAACCCAAAAGGTGTTGAAGATTTTGGAGCTTTAGATGACAAAACGAAAACTTATGATGTTAATAACAGCTTTTATTATAATCCTGGAGAGGCGTTTAAAGTACCAGAATTCTTAAACGGTTTTGTGCCTTTAGGGGGAGAAAAACATGCATTATCAGATAATAAATTTAAAGAAATTCCAGCAAAGTGGACAGGAAATGGGTCTCGTATGTCACAGCCTCATATTAACGATTGGTATGAAACCGTTAAAGTCAATTACGGCGTGAGCCCTGAAGGAAAAAAGGATTTTAATGAATTACCAGATGGTTTCGATAATCAAGATTATAAAGCACATTTCAAGTTTTGGAAAGACAAGAAAGTTCCAGATTCTTGGGTAAAATTCAGAGATATTGCCCTGTATTGGTTAGACTTTGGAGTCGATGGATTCCGCTATGATATGGCAGAAATGGTTCCTGTGGAGTTTTGGAGTTATATGAATTCGTCTATTAAAATGAAAAAACCAGACGCGTTTTTATTAGCAGAAGTTTACAACCCAAGTTTGTATAGAGACTACATTAAAAGAGGCAAAATGGATTATTTGTATGATAAAGTTCAATTGTACGACACCTTAAAACACATTGTGCAAGGCCATGGAAAAACAGATTATATTCCGCCTATTCAAGACGATTTAAAAGATATCGAGCACCATATGCTTCACTTTTTAGAAAATCATGACGAGCAACGTATTGCAAGTCCGGATTTTGCAGGAAGTGCCGCAAAAGGAAAGCCAGCAATGGTTGTATCTGCCACTATAAGCACCTCACCGACCTTATTGTATTTTGCACAGGAAGTTGGAGAGGCAGGAGAAGAACAAGCAGGATTTGGAAGTCCTACACGCACCTCAATTTTTGATTATGTTGGCGTACCAACATTGCAGCGTTGGGTAAACAACAAAAAATTTAACGGTGGTCAATCGACAAAAGAAGAAAAGGCTTTACGTGATTTCTATAAACGACTTTTAAATTTCACTATAAACAGTTCTGCTTTGGTGGGAAATTACCAAGATATTCATGCCCATAACAGGCATTATACGGAATGGTATAATGATAAAGTACTGTCGTTTGTTAGATGGAGCGACGATGAAAAACTAATTATAATAACAAATTTTAATGCTGAAAACATTTATGGCTTTGAACTTGGTTTACCTCAAGATATCATTGAGAAATGGCATTTAAAAGATGGCGATTATCAAGTTAAAGATCAGTTATATAAAAAACACACATCAATCCTAAAAGTGAAGGGGAATGAAGCAAAAGTTAGAGTCGACATCAAACCATTAGAATCATTTATATTAAAAATAAACTAAATGAAATATATTGTAATACTACTTTTAGCAAGTTTATGCTTTACAAACTGCAAAGGAAATTCAGAAAAAAATTCAGCACTAAAACCCGAAAAGCCGTTTGTTTGGGAAGCTGCGAATGTCTATTTTCTGCTAACAGATCGATTTAATAATGGAGACACCTCCAACGATATTAATTTTGACAGAACAAAAGAAGCTGGAAAACTTCGAGGTTTTGAAGGCGGCGATATAAAAGGTATTACTAAAAAAATAGAAGAAGGTTATTTTACCGATTTAGGAATCAATGCCATTTGGATGACCCCTATAGTGGAACAAATACACGGAGGAACGGATGAGGGAACGGGACTTAGTTATGGGTTTCATGGGTATTGGACGAGCGATTGGACGGCTATAGATCCTAATTTCGGAACCAAAAACGATTTGCATAATTTAATAGAAGCTGCACATAAAAAAGGCATTCGTATATTGTTAGATGCCGTTATTAATCATACCGGTCCAGTAACAGAAAAAGATCCAGTATGGCCAGATAGTTGGGTGCGAACCGAACCTGTATGTAATTATAGCGATTACGAAAACACAACGGCCTGTACACTTGTTAAAAACTTGCCGGATATAAAAACAGAGAGCAACGAGCATGTTGAACTTCCACCTCAATTGGTTGAGAAATGGAAAGCCGAAGGGCGTTATGAGCAGGAAGTTTCAGAATTAGATGCATTTTTTAAAAGAACTGGTTATCCCAGAGCACCTCGGTTTTATATTATAAAATGGTTAACAGATTATATTATAGAGTTTGGAATCGATGGCTATCGAGTAGATACTGTAAAACATACCGAAGCGTTTGTTTGGCAGGAATTTAAAAAGGAATGCGATGTATCTTTTGCGGAATTTAAAAATAATAATCCAGCAAAGGTTCTGGATGATACTGATTTTTATTTAGTAGGTGAAGTTTATAACTATGGAATAAATACAGGACAGTATTTTGATTTTGGAGATAAAAAGGTGAATTATTTTGATAAGGCATTTCAAAGTTTAATCAATTTTCAATTTAAATGGAATGCAGCACAGCAAGATTACGAAACATTGTTTAGTACATATTCAACTTATTTGAGTTCAGATTTGAAAGGTTCTGGAACAATGAATTATTTGTCGTCTCATGATGATGGTGCGCCTTTTGATGCAGCGCGCGAGAAGACTATAGAAGCTGGCACAAAATTACTTTTGGCTCCAGGGACATCTCAGGTATATTATGGCGACGAATCTGCACGTTCGTTAATAATTGAAGAAACGCAAGGCGACGCAACGTTACGGTCTTTCATGAATTGGGATGCTATTAAAAATAATGTAAAAACAAAAGCGATTTTAAATCACTGGCAAAAATTAGGAAAATTTAGAGCAAATCACCCAGCCATTGGTGCCGGAACACACCGCATGTTAACTAAAAACCCTTATGCGTTTTCCAGAGTATTTTCAAAAGGAAACTTTAATGATTTGGTAGTTGTGGGATTAGATTTATCCAAAGGAGATAAAGTAATAGATGTATCAGAGGTGTTTAAAGATGGTGATGTGCTTCATGATGCTTATTCAAATCATGATGTAACCGTTAAAAATGGGAACGCTATTATTAATTCTGAGTTCGAGATTGTTCTATTGGAAAAGAAATAAGTTTATGTTTTTAAGCATAATTTAAGTTAGGGGAAATAGAGTAGTACATTTTATTCATCGTCCAATCCGTCACAATTTATCATCTTATTTGTACCTTTCATTTAATCTGAAAATAATAACTTGAAAGGCAATTGCGATTCAATCGACTAATTTCAAGAATAACATTACAATTTTAATTTAAAAGAGAGGAATATTATGATTTTAACTTGGAAAGAAGTTATCAATTTTTCAATTAAAGGAAATCCAACTCCAGACAAACGTGTTGAAAAAACGGAGGCCGAATGGAAACAAGTATTAACCCCGGAACAATTCAGAATCGCAAGGCAAAAAGGTACTGAACGCCCTCATAGTGGTGCACTATGTACTATTCATGACGCCGGTAAATATAACTGCGCATGCTGTGATACACCTTTGTTCGATTCTACTATAAAGTTTGAATCAGGTACAGGATGGCCGAGTTTTACTCAACCGATAAAACCCAATGCCATTAAGTACGAAAGAGACACGGCTTATGGTATGGTTCGAGTTGAGGTGATGTGTAATACCTGCGATGCGCATTTAGGACACATATTCCCTGACGGACCAGAACCCAGCGGCTTACGCTATTGCATTAATTCAGAATCTATGCAATTAGAAACGGAGGTTGCAAATGGAAAGTAAAAATATGCAACAAGCTACATTTGGAGGGGGCTGTTTTTGGTGTACAGAAGCCGTGTTTCAAGAATTAAAAGGTGTTGAAAAAGTAGTTTCCGGTTATTCGGGAGGCAATGTTCCAGGGCATCCTACCTATCGTGAAATCTGTTCTGGATTAACAGGACATGCAGAAGTGGTTCAGATTGCCTTTGATGCGAATGTGATATCTTATGAAGATATTTTGGTTATTTTCATGACGACTCACGACCCTACAACTTTAAATAGACAAGGTGCAGATAAGGGAACACAATACCGGTCTGTAATTTATTATCATGATGAAAATCAAAAAGAAATGGCGGAAGCTGTCGTTAAAAAAGTTGCTGATTTTTACGATAAACCAATCGTAAC
>Ga0102814_10000240_pt1 | contig 39859 bp, 39 predicted proteins | sample ColrivemetaGS741_FD_79112 | JGI IMG/M metagenome (GOLD analysis project Ga0102814, IMG submission 79112) | Estuarine microbial communities from the Columbia River estuary - Flood tide ETM metaG S.741 | ecosystem: Environmental > Aquatic > Marine > Intertidal zone > Estuary | place: USA...
CCGCTGGTGTATCTGTTGTTCCGCCAGGAGCACTGCAGAGTAGCTACGTTTGGAAGGGATAAGCGCTGAAAGCATATAAGCGCGAAACCCACCACAAGATGAGATTTCTTTTAAGGGTCCTAGGAGATGACTAGGTTGATAGGCTATAGGTGTAAAGGCAGTAATGTCATAGCCAAGTAGTACTAATAACCCGTAAGCTTATGTACATTTTCCCACACCTTCGAGTGTGGGGAGAAACTTTCTATACAAAAATGATTTTCTTATCTCAGTATGTTAAAGATATTATTCAATTGATAATTAACAATGTATAATTGATAATTAACGTTGAAAAGTTGTCCAAAGCAACTAACCTCTTAAGGTGGTTATTGCAGCGGGGCTCACCTCTTCCCATTCCGAACAGAGAAGTTAAGCCCGCTTGCGCAGATGGTACTGCAATCCTGTGGGAGAGTATGACACCGCCTTTCTTTAAAAACCCTGTTCTAACGAACAGGGTTTTTTGTTTTATATGAGATTTGGAAAAAAGCATACTTTAATTACGCTCTAAACTATAGGATATTGTAATTGTTTTCTTCTTTAAAATGTTAAAAAACAACGCATTACATCGATTAATTTTACTTTTAAACGATTTTAATTAAATTAATAAATATATTTATAATGAATTTAAATGGAACTGAAATTTAAAATTTTAAGTTATGTCGAGAATGATTTATGAATACACCAAATCTACTTTAGAAAAAGTAAGTGTTGACCCAATTCGATTTGAAAGAGAATTAAATAAAGCTTCAAAAGTTTTATTAGAATATGAACTGGAATCGTTATCTAAATGGTTAAAGTTTTACACGAAAAAAAAAATATATTTAAAAAAATTTACTAATTCTTTTGTAAAGAAACAATTAGCTAGTTGATAAGATTATAGATACAAAAAGACCAAAGTGTTAAAGTTTTTTGTATCTATATTATACTATACTATCGGTTTGTTAATAAGACTACCGTAAAAAATTGAAGGACAAGTATTATTTTAATAAGAATTCTTGAATTTTAGAAATAACCTTCTCATCTCCTAAAATTTTTCGATGTCCTAACTTTTCTGTTAAAAACAATTCGCTATTTGTTAAGTTGTTGTGAATGTTTTCAGATGCAGTGTATGGTACATCTTCATCATCTTTATCATGTACTACTAACATAGGAACATAGACATTTTTTGCAGCAATTGCACCGGAATAAGATTCCATTGATTCTTCAAATTTTTCTTCGAATGATGTGCGCATTAAGTTAACAATTTCAGGTTTTAAGTGAAGTTTTGAAATAAAATCTAATAATATGTCATTTATACTATCACCACTTCCTAAAATAACACCTTTTTTCACATTAAGTCCTTTTTTTATGGAGTTTAAAATAGACATTCCTCCTAATGAATGACCAATTGCAAATTCAAACTCCCCGTATTTTTTTTCTAACTCTAATATACTCTCAATAAATTCGAGCATTAAACTTCTTTTTCCTGGAGATTTACCATGTGCGGGTGCATCAAAACTTATTGTTGAATACCCCATTTCTATTAATTTATCTGCAATTTTTACTAATTGTGTTCCTCTACCTGACCAACCATGTACTAAAAGAACTTTTTTATTACTAGCTCCATAATGATAAACCATTATTTGTTTACTAATATTTGGTATATAAACGAATTCTTGTTTAGAATTTGAATTCATTTCATGTTCTCTTTTAGGTAATTTATATCTTATTGGTGTTGTAAAAAGTTTTTTTGCAAAATTTACAGTTAATGAGGTTGAAATATATTGTAAAATTTTTGCAGTAAATAGAATTGTACTTGGGATGGAGTCGCTAGAGATATTTTTTTTTCTTTTGGACATTTTTTTTTTTGCAAATTTATTAATTTAGTACTTTAAGCGTATTAAACTTATCTTAAATTATAATGGCAACATTTTTGCAGTATATATTATAATAATAATTAACTTTGATAAAAATATAAAAAGATGAGTTTTAAAATAAAATTTTTGTTAGGATTTGTATTGGTATTTGTTTTTTCGTGCGCGAAAAATCCATTTACAGGAAAAAGCACAATGGCTTTTGTACCAAATAGTCAAATATTTCCTTCTGCTTTTCAGCAATATGGACAGTTTTTATCTGAAAATAAGGTGTTAAAAGGTACAACTGATGCTAAAAGAATTGAAACTATAGGTATGAAAATAAAAACAGCTTCTGAACGTTGGCTAAATGCTAATGGAAAAGCAGGTTATTTAGATGATTATGAATGGGAATATAATTTAGTAGAAAGTAAAGAATTAAATGCGTGGTGTATGCCAGGTGGTAAAATTGTTTTCTATACCGGTATTTTACCTGTTTGTAAAGATGATGCTGGTATTGCCGCTGTTATGGGACATGAAGTTGCACACGCGCTTTCAAACCACGGTCAACAAAGGATGAGTGCTGGATTAGTACAACAAGTTGTTGGAACTGGTGCGCAAGTAGCGGTAGGTAATAAAAGTCCAGAGACTCAAGCATTAATTATGCAAGCTTATGGAGTAGGTAGCCAAGTAGGAGTAATGCTACCATTTAGTAGAAGTCATGAAAGTGAAGCAGATATGATAGGATTAACTTTAATGGCAATTGCAGGTTATGATCCTATTAATGCAGTTAAAGTTTGGGAAAGAATGTCAGCATTATCTAGCGGGCAAGCACCACCAGAAATTTTGAGTACGCATCCAAGTAATCAAACTAGAATTAATGAATTAACTGCCTTAATTCCACAAGCGAAAGCAGAAGCTGCTAAATTTGGTGTTACATTTAAATAGTTTAATTGATTAATATATTTATATTTGAATCCCGCTAAGGCGGGATTTTTTATTCAATAACTATGGCAAATTTAGAAAAAGGGAGTTCAAAATTAGGTAATGCATGGGCATTTTATGATTGGGCAAATTCGGTATATTCATTAGTGATTTCCTCTTCTATATTTCCTATTTATTTTGCTGCTATTTGTAGCGAAAGTGGAAATGCAACTATTTTTTTTTTAGGATATAATTTTAAAAACACAGCATTAATTAGCTTTGTAACTGCATTTGCTTTTCTTGTAGTTGCATTTATGTCACCTATTTTATCTGGAATTGCCGATTTTTCTGGAAATAAGAAAAAATTTATGCAGTTTTTTTGCATTTTAGGTTCACTTTCTTGTATTGGCTTAGCTTTTTTTACATTAGATAATATCGTTTTTGGAATAACTTGTTTCTTTTTCGGGTTAATTGGTTTTTGGGGAAGTTTAGTTTTTTATAACTCTTATTTGCCTGACATAGCTTATGTTGACCAACAAGATAAATTAAGTGCAAAAGGTTTTTCTATGGGTTATGTTGGAAGTGTGATTTTGTTGTTGATTTGTTTATATTTAATTTTAGGTGAAGATGGAGAAGGTGCTATAAATGCAATGCGTTTTTCTTTTGTTTTAACCGGAGTTTGGTGGTTATTATTTAGCCAATATACTTTTTACCATTTACCAGTGCATAAAAACACTAACAAAATAAAAAAAGATGTTTTATTTAATGGTTTTAAAGAATTAAAAAAAGTATGGAAACAATTAGAAGAAAATTTAGTTTTAAAAAAATATTTACGAAGTTTTTTTGTGTATAGCATGGCGGTCCAAACTGTAATGCTGGTAGCAACATATTTTGGAGAACAAGAAATTAACTGGGGCAATGAAAACGATAAAAGATTTGGGCTAATTGTGAGTATATTAGTTATTCAATTAGTTGCAGTTGTTGGAGCAGTTTTAACTTCAAAATTATCAGATAAAATAGGAAACATAAAAACATTGATACTTATAAATTCAATATGGATGGTTATTTGTATTTGTGCTTTTTTTGTAACGAAACCACAAGAATTTTATATTACAGCAGGTTTCGTAGGTTTAGTAATGGGTGGAATACAATCTCTTTCTAGATCAACATATTCTAAGTTATTGCCAGAGACTAATGATACAACTTCTTTTTTTAGTTTTTATGATGTTGCAGAAAAAATAGGAATTGTAATTGGAATGGGAATTTTTGCTTCAATAGACCAGTTAACAGGTTCGATGCGTAATGCAATTGTTTTCTTGGCCTTTTTCTTTTTAATGGGAGTTATTTTATTAGTAAAAGTTCAAAAAATAATTGTTAAAAAGTAAAAAAAGTATATATTTGATAAAAAAACTATAAAATGAAAAAAATAATTTCCCTTTTAACTGTCGTTTTATTCTCTACATTTTTATTATTTACATCTTGTGATGTAGAACCTTTAGACCCTGCTATTGATACATCGAGATCATCAACAACGAGTACTAATAATACATCTGGATACGCAATGACTGCGTTAATTAATGGTGTACCTTTTAATGCAAATAACCCATTTGGAAATAATGAGTATTCTACAACAAATATATGGGATTATTTTCCTTTAGCGGATTTTACTATGCTACAAGGAAGGCAAGGCGGTATATTAGGTAATCCAGAAATTAATATTTGGTTAAAAAAATCTGATATTGCTGTTGGAACATATGGTTTTGTATTCAATTCATATTCAACAACACCATCTCACTATATTGACTTAATAGATACATTAACTTTAGAATATGAGGATACAATAAGTGGCTCTATAACAATTACAGAGGTAAACTCTATTACTAAAATTGTAAAAGGAACTTTTGAATTTAATTGTTCTGATGCGCCATCAGTTGCTAGCCCCGTAATTAATGTCAGAGTTACAAACGGAACATTTAATTATAAGTATATGAATTAATGAACAAAAAAATATAAGTTTATATTTAAAATCTCTAAAAGACTATTTAGAGATTTTTTTTATGGCATAAATCTTGACTTATATTTATACTGATTTATCAGTTTAATAACGCTATGTATTGACTCACAGTTTTTTATAAGACGTGTGATTATGCGTTAACATATTTTTACAGAATGTTTAATGACAAAATGACAATAAATTTCTATGTCTAATCAAAAAATAATTATGTTTGACAATTTGTCACTCCAAGAAATAAATTCAGAAGCAGAATTAATCCCTCTATTAACACCAGAGGACGAAGAGGAAATGAATCAGGAAGAACTTCCAGATGATCTGCCTATTTTGTCTTTACGAAATATGGTTTTATTTCCTGGAGTAGTAATTCCTATAACTGCCGGAAGAGATAAATCTATTAAGTTAATTAATGATGCAAATGCAGTTGGAAAAGTTATAGGTGTTGTAGCTCAAATTGATGAAAATATAGAAGAGCCAACTCCAAATGATGTTCATAAAATAGGAACGGTTGCACGTATTATGCGTGTTTTAAAAATGCCCGATGGTAATATAACTGTAATTCTTCAAGGTAAAAAAAGATTTGAAATTGAGTCTTTTACACAAGAAGAACCATATATGAGAGCTACTGTAAAAGAAGTTGCAGAAGATAGGTCAGAAAAAGATGATAATGAGTTTAAAACAATTGTAGACTCTATAAAAGAATTGGCAATTGAAATCATTAAAGAAAGCCCGAATATTCCAACGGAAGCAACTTTTGCAATTAAAAACATTGAGAGCAATCCGTTTTTAATAAACTTTGTGTCTTCTAACATGAATCTTTCTGTTAATGATAAGCAAAAACTGTTGTCTATTCATAATTTGAAAGAAAGAGCATTGGAGACTCTGCGTTACATGAATTTAGAATTGCAAAAATTAGAGCTTAAAAATGACATTCAATCTAAAGTTCGTTTTGATTTAGACCAGCAACAACGTGAATATTTCTTGCAACAGCAAATGAAAACTATTCAAGAAGAACTTGGTGGCGTTTCGCATGATGCTGAAATTGATGAAATGCGTGTTAAGGCAAAGTCTAAAAAATGGGATGCGAAAACAGCGACTCATTTTAATAAAGAGCTTTCAAAACTACAACGAACAAACCCAAATTCTCCTGATTTTGGTATTCAAAGAAATTATATAGAGCTATTTTTAGAATTGCCTTGGAATGAATTTTCTAAAGATAAATTCGATTTAAAACGTGCGCAAAAAATATTAGATAGAGATCATCATGGTTTGGAAGACGTTAAAAAACGTATTATAGAGCATTTAGCTGTTTTAAAACTGCGAAACGACATGAAATCTCCAATTCTATGTTTATACGGACCTCCAGGTGTAGGTAAAACTTCCATTGGAAAATCTGTTGCAGAAGCATTAGGTAGAGAATATGTTCGAATTTCATTAGGTGGTTTGCGCGATGAAGCAGAAATAAGAGGACATAGAAAAACATATATTGGTGCAATGCCAGGAAGAATAATTCAATCTATAAAAAAAGCAAAAACATCCAATCCTGTATTTGTTTTAGATGAAATAGATAAATTATCTACAAGTCATAATGGCGACCCATCTTCTGCATTATTGGAAGTTTTAGATCCTGAGCAGAATTCAGATTTCCATGATAATTTCCTTGAAATGGGTTATGATTTATCTAAGATTATGTTCATTGCTACGGCAAATAGTCTTTCGCCAATTCAACCCGCTCTACGCGATAGAATGGAAATAATAAATATGTCTGGCTATACAATTGAAGAAAAAGTTGAAATTGCTAAAAAACATCTATTACCAAAGCAATTAAAAGAGCATGGCCTATCATCTAAAGATTTACAAATTGATAAAAAACAATTAGAAAAAATTGTTGTTGGTTATACGAGAGAATCTGGAGTACGTGGATTAGATAAAAAAATTGCGCAAGTTGTTAGGCATGCAGCAAAATCCATTGCAATGGAAGAACAATATAATATAAAACTTACTAACGAAGATATTATTGAGGTTTTAAAAGCTCCAAGATTAGAACGAGACAAATACGAGAATAATGATGTTGCTGGTGTTGTTACTGGTTTAGCTTGGACATCTGTAGGAGGTGATATTTTATTTATTGAATCTACGGTTTCTAAAGGAAAAGGAACCATGACAATGACCGGAAATCTTGGAATTGTTATGAAAGAATCTGTAACTATAGCTTTAGAATATATTCGTTCCAATGCAGAACTTTTAGGAATTAAGCCTTCTTTATTAGAAACAAACAACATACATATTCATGTTCCAGAAGGTGCAACTCCAAAAGACGGACCAAGTGCTGGTATTGCAATGTTAACTTCTATGGTTTCTTCTTTTACACAAAGAAAAATTAAGAAGAATTTAGCCATGACGGGTGAGATTACGCTTCGTGGAAAAGTATTGCCGGTTGGTGGAATTAAGGAAAAAATATTAGCTGCAAAAAGAGCAAATATTAAAGAAATAATTCTTTGTATTGAAAATAAAAAAGATATTGAAGAAATTAACCAAGATTATTTAAAAGGTATCACGTTTCATTATGTAAATAGAATGAGTGAAGTTATTGATTTAGCAATTACTCCTCAGAAAGTTAAAAATGCTAAGAAATTAGTGTAAAATTTTAAGATTAGAAACAGTTAAATTCCAGCTAAATAATTTAGTTGGAATTTGTTTTTTATATATTACTTTATAATTTTATCTTCGCAGTATCGTTATAGATTCAATTATTAAATTTAAAATGACAAAAAAACTGTTATTGTTTACTGTATTTCTTTTTTCTTCCACTATTGTGGGACAAATAGGAGGTAAATATGTTTATCAGTTTTTAAATCTAGTACAATCACCACGACAAGCGGCTTTAGGAGGAAAAACACTTACAATAGTGGATTATGATGTTAACCAAGCTTTTTTTAATCCCGCTACTATAAATGAAGAAATGCACAAAAAATTATCTGTGAATTATTCTAATTATTATGGAGAAATTACTTATGGAACGGCTGCATACGCATATACATGGGACCAACATTTACAAACTTTTCATGCTGGAATAAATTATGTAAATTATGGAACTTTTGAAGGTAGAGATGAACTAGGAAATCTGACTGCAGATTTTAAAGGAAGTGAGGCAGCATTATCAGTTGGTTATGCTTATAATGTTCCATGGACTGATTTATTTATAGGTGCAAATGCAAAAGTTATTTCTTCAAGTTTAGAATCATATAATTCTTGGGGAGCAGCCGTTGATTTAGGTCTGTTGTATAAAAGTGAGAAAAACGATATTAATTATGCTCTTACAATTCGAAATTTAGGTTTTCAAATTACACCTTATGATAAAGTAAATGAAAAACTACCATTATCTATAGATGCTGGAGTTTCACAATTAGTTGAAAACGTTCCAATTCGTTGGCATTTAACTTTAGAAAATTTACAGCAATGGAATATAGCATTTTCAAATCCAAATAGAGGAACATCTTCTCTTGATGGAGAAACCACTCAAGAAAAAGTTTCTTTTTTTAATAATGCATTACGACACGTAATAATAGGAGCTGAATTGTTTCCAGAAAAAGGATTTAATATTAGATTAGGTTATAATTTTAGAAGAGGACAAGAATTAAGTATAGTAGACCAAAGAAATTTTTCTGGTATTTCAGCTGGTTTTGGTTTACGTTTTGGTAGAATTCGTTTTAATTATTCATATTCAAAATATACAGTTGCAGCAAATACAAGTATGTTTGGGTTAATGGTAAATTTAGATTAGCATTTTGAAAAAAATAACAATTGCAATAGATGGGTTTTCATCTACAGGAAAAAGCACTTTAGCAAAAGAATTAGCACAAACATTAGGATATGTCTATGTTGATACTGGTGCAATGTATAGAGCAGTAACTCTTTTTGCAATGCAAAATAATTGGGCTTCAGAATCACACATTGATGTTGAAAATATTGTTAAAAATCTAGATGGTATTAAGTTGCATTTTCAGTTTAATAAACAACTAGGTTTTGCAGAAATGTATTTAAATAATAATAATATTGAAAACGAAATTCGTACACTTGAAGTTTCAAGATGCGTAAGTAGAATTGCAGAAATATCAGAAGTTAGAACAAAATTAGTAGAACAGCAGCAGCAAATGGGTAAAAGCAAGGCAGTTGTTATGGATGGAAGAGATATTGGAACAGTTGTTTTTCCTAATGCTGAAATAAAACTGTATATGAAAGCATCTGCAAATACTAGAGCACAAAGAAGATTTGACGAATTAGTTGAAAAAGGGCAAATGGTTACTTTTGAAGAAGTATTGCAAAATGTAGAAGAGCGTGATTATATTGATACACATAGAGAAGATTCGCCATTAGTAAAAGCTGCTGATGCAATTGAGGTTGATAATTCTTCGATGTCTAAAATTGAACAATTTAATTTGGTATTACAATTAGTAAATGATGAATTAAATTCTTAATTTTAAGTAAATAAACTTAAAATGAAAATTAAGAATTTACTCAAAACACTTAATTTCTTGCAGTACTTTGTATGGGGAGCATGGTTGATAACTATTGCTTCTTATTTTTTTAGTTTAAATTGGACACCTTCACAATTTGGAATTATTTATTCTACTATTGGTATTTCAGCCATCGGATTTCCTTCATTTTTTGGTTTTTTAACTGATAAATATTTTAAATTAGAGGAAGTTTTTAAACGATTACATCTTTTAAGTGGTTTAGTAATGTTTACTTTTCCATTTATAAACTCAGTTTCAGTTTTCTTTTGGCTAATGTTACTCTACATGATTTTGTACATGTCTACAATTCCAATGTTAATATCATATAGTTACCAAAGTTTAATAGAAAATGGGTTGGATGTAAAGTTAGAATACCCGAAAATTAGAGTTTGGGGAACTATTGGATTTGTTGCTGCTTTATGGGTAGTCAGTTTAACAAATAACGAAACATCTGTTAACCAGTTTTATATTTCAGGAGTTGCATCAATTGCACTATTTGTGTTCGGTTTTTTTATTCCTAACACAGAGACCAAAGCTGCAAGTAGTAAACAAAATTTTTTAAAGGTATTAGGTTTAGATACGCTAAGTTTGTTAACTAATAATAAACTATATCCATTTTTTATATTATGTTTTTTCTTTGGAATTGCACTAATTATTTCAAATGGTTATACTGATGCTTTTATACATGATTTGAAAGAAACCAAAAATATTTCAAAATACATTTTTCAATATCCAGCAATTATAGTTTCTTTTTCACAAATTTGCGAGATATTTTTCATTCTATTAATGCCTTTCTTATTAAAACGTTTTTCAACTAAAACAATTATAATCATTAGTTTTTTTGCTTGGTTTCTAAGGTTTTTCTTGCTATATATCTTTTCTTACTCAGGAATATTTTTTATAATTTTAAGTTCTTGTATGTTTTACGGAATAGCTTTTGATTTTTTTATTATTGCAGGCTCTTTGTACTTAGAAGAGAATAGTAATAAAGAAATGAGAGGTTCTGTACAAGGAATGTTTGTCATGGTAGTAAATGGTTTTGGTTCTTTATTTGGTAGTTTAGCTAGTGGATTTTTAATTGAAAACTATTTTACCAATGCAAATACAACAAAAGATTGGAAAAGTATTTGGTTGTTTTTTGCAGTTTTAATGCTGATTATAGTTTTTCCGTACCTTTTTATTGGTTTAAAAAACATGCGTTTTAAAAACTTCAAACAAGTTAATAAAGTTTTGTAAATCAAAAATATAGTTTTACCTTTGCACACCTTTTGGCAGTATTGGGTTTCCATTAGGTTCAAACTATATAATTTAACACTTCTGTTGTTATCAAAATCTGTTCTAAAACCCATTGAACAACACAGAATACAAATATTTAATCAGCATGTCTGAAATTATTAAAGAACAAGAAGAGTTTTTAGCGAATTTTAACTGGCACAATTACGAAGAAGGAATTGACCAAGTTGATGATAAAAACTTATTAGAATTTGAAGCATTAGTTACAAAAACATTTATCTCTACTGACGATGCAGATGTAGTAGAAGGTGTAGTAGTAAGAATCACAGATAGAGATGCTATCGTTGATATCAATGCTAAATCTGAGGGTGTTATTTCATTAAACGAATTTCGTTACAATCCAAACTTAAAAGTTGGTGATAAAGTAGAAGTACTTATCGATATTCGTGAAGATAAAACAGGTCAGTTAGTATTATCTCATAGAAAAGCTAGAACAATCAAGGCTTGGGATAGAGTTATCTCTGCTCATGATACAGGTGAAATCGTTAACGGTTTCGTAAAATGTAGAACTAAAGGTGGTATGATTGTAGATGTTTTCGGAATTGAAGCATTCTTACCAGGATCTCAAATTGATGTTAAGCCAATTAGAGATTACGACCAATATGTAAATAAAACTATGGAATTTAAAGTTGTGAAAATCAACCACGAATTCAAAAACGTAGTAGTTTCTCATAAAGCGCTTATTGAAGCGGATATTGAAATTCAGAAAAAAGAAATCATTGGTCAATTAGAAAAAGGACAAGTATTAGAAGGTGTTGTTAAAAACATTACTTCTTACGGTGTGTTTATTGATTTAGGTGGGGTAGATGGATTAATCCATATTACTGACTTATCTTGGTCAAGAATCAATCACCCAAGCGAAGTTCTTGAATTAGATCAAAAATTAAATGTTGTAATCCTTGATTTCGATGATGAGAAAACAAGAATTCAATTAGGTTTAAAACAATTAAACGCTCACCCTTGGGATGCTTTAAGTGCTGATTTAGCTATTGGTGATAAAGTAAAAGGTAAAGTAGTTGTAATCGCTGATTACGGTGCATTTATCGAAGTTGCTGAAGGTGTTGAAGGTTTAATTCACGTTTCTGAAATGTCTTGGTCTACACATTTACGTTCAGCTCAAGATTTCATGAAAATTGGAGATGAAGTAGATGCAGTTGTTTTAACTTTAGATAGAGATGATCGTAAGATGTCTTTAGGTATCAAACAATTATCTCAAGATCCTTGGACTGATATTACTTCTAAATATCCAGTAGGTTCAGCGCACAACGGTATTGTAAGAAACTTTACAAACTTTGGTGTATTTGTTGAATTAGAAGAAGGTATTGATGGTTTAGTATATATTTCTGACTTATCTTGGACTAAGAAAATCAAGCATCCATCAGAATTTGTTACTGTAGGTGATAAATTAGATGTTGTTGTTTTAGAATTAGATGTTGAAGGACGTAAATTATCTTTAGGTCACAAACAAACAACTCCAAACCCATGGGATAAATACGAAGCTGCATTTGCAGAAGGAACTATTCACAATGGAGAAATTTTTGAAATTGTAGACAAAGGTGCTACAGTTGAATTTGGAGAAGATATCGTTGCTTTCATTCCTACTCGTCACCTTGAAAAAGAAGATGGTAAGAAATTGAAAAAAGGAGAATCTGCTGATTTTAAAGTTATTGAATTCAATAAAGAATTTAAAAGAGTAGTTGCATCGCACACTGCAATTTTCCGTGAGGAAGAAGAAAAAGCAGTTAAAGAAACAGTTTTATCTTCATCTAACAATAATGCAGAGAAATCTACTTTAGGAGATATCGATGCTTTAGCAGAATTAAAAGCGAAAATGGAAAAAGGTGAAAAATAATCACTAGATTCTTTTCATTCTGAACTAGTTTGCTTGCGCCAGTCGCTTTACTCTATTCAGAATCTATACTACAAAATCCCGTTTCTTAATTGAAACGGGATTTTTTATTGCAAAAAATATTGTTAAAACGGTTTTTTTTTTTTCTTTACATAAATTTTTTAGATATGAAAAAACTTTACTTTTTATTCTTTTTAGTAGTTGGTTTATTAGCAAATGCACAGATTATTAATATACCTGATGCTAATTTTAAAGCAAAATTATTAAGTGCGAGTTCAAGTAATCAAATTGCATCTATTCAAACTCCAGACAGTTATGGTAACGTTATAACATATAATTTAATTGATGTAAATGGTGATGGAGAAATACAAGTTTCTGAAGCTCAGCTTATTAAATGTTTAAATGTTAGTAACTCAAATATATCAAATTTAACGGGTATCGAGGCGTTTATAAATTTAATAAAATTAGATTTTAATCAAAATCAATTGACTAATCTTAATTTAACAAATAATAATTTGAAATTTTTAGATTGTTCAAATAATATTATAACAACAATTAATATTACTAACCTATCTAATTTAGAGAGTTTAGTATGTGAATATAATCAATTGACAAATATTGATGTAAGCCAAAATTATAACCTTAATTATCTAAAATTAAATAATAATGGGTTGTCAAGCATAGATGTAAGTCAAAATCTAGTTTTGCGATATTTGAATATAGCTTATAACCAATTTATTAGTACGTTAGACGTAAGTCAAAACACTTCATTGATGTTTTTATTAGCTTCTAATAATCAAATAACTTCTGTTGATGTAGGTCAAAATAACGTATTAGAAAGTATATTTATATGGAATAATCAATTGACAAATATTGATGTAAGCCAGATTCCATCTTTATATACATTAGATATTGCTAATAATTTAATATCAAATATAAATATTAATCAAAATATTTTATTAAATCAACTTTTTTGTGGTTCAAACCAATTTCTAACTACATTGAGTATTAAAAATGGTAATTTAAATTCTTGGTCGTATCTAGAATTTTCTAATAATCCAAATTTAGAATTTGTTTGTTGTGATGATGGTGATTTAGCATTAGTACAGCAAAAAATTATTGATTATGGTTATACAACATGTCAAGTATCAAATTTAAGTTGTGATTATCCTTTTTTATATGAAGTTTCTGGAAATGTGCAATATGATTATTTTGATAATGGCTGTTATGGTGATTTTGATGATTTTATTGTTCCAAATGTTAAATTTGAAATATTTGATGGGATAAGTACTGTTATAACAACAGGAAATCAATTAGGAGATTATTATATACCTTTAGAAACAGGAAATTATACTATTACTCCCGTTTTAGAAAACCCAAATTACTTTAATGTTTCACCAACTAATTTTACAGTAAATTTTCCTACAGATACAAGTCCTTTTCAACAAAATATTTGTTTAACTTGGAATCCTGTAGCATATTATGACGATTTGGAAGTTACAATATTGCCTATAACTCCTGCAAGGCCTGGTTTTGAAGCTGCATATAAAATTTAGTAAGAAATAAAGGCTATGATGAAACAAATGGAACAGTAACATTATCTTATGATAATTCTATTTTAACTTATGTTTCTTCGGCTCCAGTTTTCAATTCTTCAAATACAAATACGATTAGCTGGGATTTTTATTCTTCACCTTTTTTAACTTTAGAATTTGATGTTGTTTTTGATTTAAATAGCCCATCAGATAGTCCAGCTGTTAATATTGATGATGAACTACATTTTACTGCAAATGTAATTCATGATTGGACAGATTATACTCCGGCTGACAATACATTTACGTTAGACCAAACGGTTGTAGGTTCTTATGATCCAAACGATAAAACGTGTTTACAAGGAGAAACAGAAGAAGTTAGTATAGTAGGTGAATATGTGCATTATATGATTCGTTTTGAAAACACAGGAACTTTTTTAGCTGAAAAAGTAGTGATTGAGGATTTTATTGATGTTGCAAAATTTGATTTTGCTACTTTAATTCCCTTACACGCTAGTCATTCGTATTATACCAAAATTACTGGTAACAAAGTGGAGTTTATCTTTGATAATATCAATTTGGATTTTAATGATCCTAATAATGATGGTTATATAGCTTTTAAAATTAAATTATTGCCAACATTAACTATTGGTGATACTTTTTCAAACAGTTCTAATATTTATTTTGATGCTAATCCTGCTATTGTAACAAATACTTATACAACTACAATTGTAGCTGCTTTATCAAATCAATCTTTTAATGAAAATGAATTCATTATCTACCCAAATCCTGCAAAAGAGGTTTTAAATATTCATTCTAAAAACATTTTAGAAATTCAATCAGTTGAAATTTATAATTTATTAGGTCAAATTGTTTTATCTGTTCCAAATAATACAAATGCTATTAATGTTTCTAGCTTAAAAACTGGAACTTATTTTATTAAAATTAATACAGATAAAGGTTCTATCAATACAAAGTTTATTAAAGAATAATTTATTCTCAAATATCTAAAAGTCCTGATGTAAATCAGGACTTTTTTTATGCAATATATTTTGTAGGTTTGTTTTAATATCGTAATATTGCAATATAATAATGTAAAAAAAATAGATAAAAGATTCCTTTGCTATGGGAAAAAGGCAATTAAGCATGGAATAAAAAATCTAAATGTCTAACTATCTAACAATCTAATAAATGGGCGCATCTAAAACAGATTTTTTTACAGACAATCAAAATGAGTTAGCCATTTTATTCAAAGCTATTGCACATCCTGCGCGTATTGCAATAATTGAGTATTTGTTATCTGTAGAAACTTGTATTTGTAGCGATATTGTAAATGTATTGCCTTTAGCGCAACCAACAGTTTCGCAGCATTTAAAGGAACTTAAAAACGCAGGAATTATTAAAGGCACAATTGAAGGAACTTCTATTTGCTATTGTTTAGACTTAGAAGTTGTTCAAAAAATGGAACTTTATTTTTCTGTTATAACTAAAGAAATACAGAATAAATGTTGCTAGAATTGAAAGATTTTGCAAATAAACGAGTCAATAAATAAACAAACAAACAGTAATATGAAATTGTCAAAAATTAAAAAATATTTAAATAACCTTACTGTTATAGGGTTTCAATTGCCAAATGGCGATTTAGTTCCAAATCATTTTCACGTTACTGAAGTAGGTAAAGTAACCAAACACTTTATAGATTGTGGTGGAACTGTTCGACTAGAAGAAGTTGTGAACTTTCAACTTTGGGAGGCTAATGATTATGATCATCGTTTGCATCCAGAAAAATTAATGCATATAATTGAACTTTCTGAAAAGGTTTTAAATATTCCTGATTTAGAAATTGAAGTAGAATATCAAATGAAAGATACTATTGGTAAATTTGATTTAGATTTTGATGGAACTAATTTTTTATTAATTTCAAAATTAACCGATTGTTTAGCAAAAGATAATTGCGGAATTCCACCAGAAAAAACGAAAGTTAAAATAGGCGAGTGGAAGCAAAAAGAAAATACGTGTAATCCAAATTCAGGTTGTTGTTAAGTATGGAAATAAGTAAAAAAGAACATTGGGAAAAAGTTTTTGCTACAAAAGCAGAAACGGAAGTAAGTTGGTATCAAAAAAATCCAGAAACTTCATTACAATTAATAAATTCTTGTGGCGTTTCTAAAGACGCTAAGATTATAGATATTGGTGGTGGAGATAGTTACTTAATTGATAGTTTAGTAGAGCTTGGTTATACTAATTTATTTCTTTTAGATATTTCAGAAAAAGCTATCGAAAGAAGTAAGGCTAGGTTAGGTACTAAAGCGGAGAATGTAACGTTTATTGTTTCCGATATTTTAGATTTTGAAACTACTGAAAAATTTGATATTTGGCATGACAGAGCATCTTTTCATTTTTTAACAAATGAAACAGATATTTCTAAGTATGCAACTATTGTTTCAAGTGCTTTGCCAACTAGTGGAAACTTTATATTAGGAACATTTTCTGATGAAGGCCCATTAAAATGTAGTGGCTTAGAAATTACCCAATATTCTGTAGATAAAATAGCTACCACTTTTGAAGAAACTTTTGAAATGGAAAATTGTTTTACAGAAGATCATGCTACACCTTTTGAAACTACACAAAATTTCATTTTTTGTCATTTTAAAAAGCAGTAAACATGTATTCTATATTAAAAGAGACACTAAAAAAAGTGGAGCATATTTCAATTTCAGAAGAAAGAAAAGAAATTTTGCAACCCTTAATAGATTATGTTTCAAATAGAGTGGCTGAGAACGCTTCTACTTCATTAAATTTCATTTGTACACATAATTCACGTAGAAGTCATTTGGGGCAAATATGGGCTAAAACAATGGCGTTTCATTTTCAGATTAAAAATGTAAATTGTTATTCTGGCGGAACAGAGACAACAGCATTGTTTCCAAAAGTAGCAGAAACACTTTTAAAACAAGGTTTTCAAATTCAAAAACTGAGTTTAGAAGCTAATCCTGTGTATGCAGTTAAATATGATGAGAACTCACTTCCCATTATATGTTTTTCAAAGACTTTTGATGATGTATTTAATCCTTCTTTAAATTTTGCAGCAATTATGACCTGTTCTTCAGCAGATGAAGGTTGTCCTTTTATTGCAGGCGCTGAAGTTCGCTTACCAATACGTTATGACGACCCAAAAGCCTTTGATGGAACAGAGTTAATGGATGCAAAATATGCCGAAAGAAGTTTAGAAATTGCATCTGAAATGTATTATGTGTTTTTACAAGTTGGTAATGGAAAATAAAAAAATCTATTTTGCAGAATTTATTGGAACCTTTTTCTTGGTTTTTTTTGGAACAGGTTCAGTTATTATTAGTCAAGAATACAACGGAATAATTGGCGCTTTTGGTATTGGCGTAACTTTTGGACTAACAGTTTGGTTATTAGTACAAATATTAGGTCGTTTTTCAGATTGCCATATAAACCCAGCGGTTACTATAGCTTTTTTAGTAGATAATAGTATTTCTGTAAAGCGAAGCAGTGTTTATATAGGATTACAGTTGTTAGGAGCTGTTTTAGCGAGTTATACTTTGCAATTAATGTATCCCATGAATACAAACTTGGGAAATACATTACCTAGCGGAACTTGGCAAGAATCTTTTATTTATGAATTCTTTTTAAGTTTTATTTTAATGGCAGTTATTTTAGTGAGTACAAGCATTATAAAACTTCAAAAATTTGCCCCCTTTTTAATTGGTTTTACCGTTTTTCTAGAAGCTTGGTTAGCAGGGCCAATTTGTGGAGCATCTATGAATCCGGCGAGGAGTTTTGGGCCAGAAATAGTTTCTGGAAACATAACTTTTATAGGCTTATATTTTTTAGCACCTATTTTGGGAATGCTATTATCGGTGTTTTGTAATAAATTATTAAAAAAATAATTTATTTAGTGACTTTTTGTTTAATATTGTTTCTAAATTGTATAACCAAATAAAACAAAATATGAAATTTAAATTTTTACTATTAGCCTTAGTTTCATTTGGCTCAGGATTTGCTCAAAATATGGAGACTAAAGAAGTTCGTAAAAGTATGAGTAAAGGTAATCAGCCTGGAATTGAGATTATTATTCCTCATATTAATGAAGATAACTTAGAAGATGCTATAAAAAAAGTTACTAAGAAATATAAAGGAGATAGAGAAAAAATAAAACGTTCAAACGAAATTTTTTTAGACGATGCTCTTATTAAAGAAATTAGTGATAATACTATTGATATTCACCAAATTATTGAAAAAGAGGGAACTGGTTTACGTTATACGGTTTTCTTTAATTTAGGAGGTGCATTTTTAGACAGTAAATTGAATGCTAAGAAATTTGCTTATGCAGAAGATATTGTAAATAGAATAGCATTAAAAGCTTCAGAAATTAGAATTGATGATATTTTAAAAGAAGAGCAAGATAAATTAGAAGACTTAGTTGACGATCAGAAAGATTTAGTAAAAGATAAAGAAGACGCTACTGAAGACATTCAAAAAGCAAGAGACTTAATTGCTAAAAGAGAAAAAGAGATTCAAGAAAACATAAAAATGCAATCTACAAAAACTGTTGAAATAGATAAACAACGTAAAAAAGTTGATGCTATTTTAAAACAAAAAGCATTAATTAAATAATGATTAAATCATAAAAAAGCTCCGTATTACGGAGCTTTTTTTATATAAATAAGTTGATAAATTTTTAAGCTTCTTTTCTTTTTAAAGTAAAAGCACTTATTACAGTAACTACAATACCAATAGGAAGTATTTCCATAAAAGTTAATAAAATAATCATAATTGTGCTTTTATAATATTCTTTATAGGTTTCCATTTCTGCAGTTACACTAGCTAAATCTTCTGGGCTTGCCTTTTTTATAGACATTTCACTGTATTGTTCCATAAAATTCGGGAAATAGTTATAATAGATAACTAACCAAACCAATACATAAATAGTTGAAATTACTACCGAAATAAGTAAACCTGTAACAAATGCTTTACCAAAAGTAATAATACCGCCATTTGCCTCCCGTTGTTGTTTAATGCCCCAAACCACAAAGAAAAAAGCAAATAACATACTTGCAATACCTATAACAATACTTGGCTCGTTATCTGGATTGGCTTTCATGGTTAATGTAACGTAAACCATTACTATAGATACAATTAACCCACCAAAAAGACCATTTTTTAAAACAATTTTGTTCATATTTTTAAGTTTTGGTTAGTATTCAAAAGTAAGTAATTCTATATTAACGTGTTTGTGGCTTTTTAACGTGGCTTTGATTTGACACTGACCAAAGAAAAATCTAAGCCCAAGCCATTTCCTAAAACCATTGTTAGCAGTTGTATTTTCTATTTAGCTAATTCAGTTTCCATTAAATTCAAGTTTTTTGTATATTGATTTTCAGATTTTGACCATTTCTCTGCTTCAATTTTCCATGTTTTAAACTTTACTTTATCTTTAACTTTGAAATACTCGTAAGCTAAATTATATGCAGTTTCTTGAATGAAATTATTTTCTTTACAAACTTTAGTCATTGTTTCATATGTATCAGATACTTTTTTTAAATCCAAAAGCTTTGTATAAGTAAAAGCCAATTCTTTATATGTATAACAATTATTTGGATTATCTTTAATAGATTTTTTTAATGAAGTTTCTGCTTTGTCATATTTTCCTAAAGCATTGTAAGAAAATGCTAATTCTGTCTGTAGTCCTTTAAAATTCGGATTTATTTTATCCGCTTTTTCTAAAAAAGTTAATGCTTTTTCACATTCACTCCAGCCATTATACATATAACCCCAACGATATAATCTTTCAATTGAACTTTCGTCAGTTTTATAAGATGCTAACCAACTTGGTGTTTTTTCAATATTTAATCCCTTAAATTTTGACTCTGGAATTTCAGCTATAGCAGTTCTATTCGGTTGAAGCCTTACCTTCATAAAACCAATTTCATTATCAGTTTCACTTTCTAAACGATTTAAATTACCATTATTATCTATTTTGAATTTACCTTCGTAGTTTAAAGTCAAACCAGCTTGATAATCAACGTATATAAAGCCAAAAGTGTAAGTGCTATCTTTGTCCATTTGGTAAGCAATCCATTTGTCTTCACATTGAACATTACGTTTGTCAAATTTCAGTACATTTTGTGAGTACAAACTAACCGAAAATAAAGTAAAAAGTGTAATAATGTATTTCATATAATGTTGTTATTTAACGATTTTTTTGTAATATAACCGTGAACTTCTGTATATACTTCACAAACAAACGTTTATAAATATTGTAATTGCGTTAATATACCTGTTTTGTAAATATATGAAAATTTGTAATTATTTTTTTACAGTTTTATATAATTGTTTGAATTTTTTTCAATAAAACACCTTGCATTTTTAGTATTAGCAATTGTGAAGTATCATGAGAATGTTGAATTTCTCCTCTGGATACTTTTGGAAAACTTTGTAAAGTACTATCTAACACTTTTTTGAAAAGGTCAATATTTACATTCAGTTTTTTTAAGATAAACGCTGTTACATTTTTATAGATTTCTAATAAGTTGGATAGCTTACAGTTTAAACAAAAAAAATATTTTAAATTTGTACTATAAAAATAATTTGGTATATTTTCTAAATTAACGATAAAAAGGCTTGTGTTTTATGATTTTTATCATAAAACACTGCTAAAAAGTCACAAAATAAGACAAAAATGAGTTTTTTTAATAAAATGTTTGGAACAAATGAAGAAGGAAAATCTTCTCCAAAAGTGAATTGGAATCAGTTAGATGATTTAAAAGTAATTGATGAAGCTATTGCTCTTTCTTTTGAAAAGCCGGTTATTCTTTTTAAGCACAGTTCGCGTTGTAGTATAAGTAGATTTGCTTTAAAGCAGTTTGAAAACGATTATAACTTTAGTTCAGAACAGCTAGAGCCATTTTTCTTGGATTTATTAAATCATAGAAATATTTCAAATGAAATTGCTGAACGTTTCCAAGTTGAACATCAATCGCCTCAATTAATTGTGGTAAAAGATGGAGTAGCGGTATTTAGCTCAACACATAGTGATATAGAGGCTGAAATTTTAAACAAATTTGTATAAAAAAAGTCCGGCAATTTGCAGGACTTTTTTGTTATCGTCTAAATTTATTATTGGTAATAATATTTTTCAGCTTTAATTTTAAATCTTCGCCAGTATCATAAATCATTTGTTCGTTTGTAGGAAACGGAACAGATCTTCTTTCAAAGTATTGGTAATACGTTTCTTCACAAGCTCGTTTATCACCATTATAATTAGCATATATATAGTCAAAAACAAATTCACTTGTTACGGGAAATGCATCAATTAATTGGTTGTTTCTAAAGTCAATATAATCCACTTTTGATGTAATTTGACACGATTTAAATTGCGTGAATTCATAAATGCTAACAGAAATAGTTTTAAAATTATCTACTTTTATTGGGTTGCCTAAACTATCTTTTACAACATTACCATTAGTGTCTAAAAGTGTTTTTACACCATCTTTTATTTGTTTTTCTTTGATAAATTGTTTCTCTTTTATTTGTTCTGGAGAAATATTGATTTGTCTAAAGTTTAAAATCATTCCAAAATCATACTTGATGTTCTTTTGACGGTTGTTATGGTAAACAGTCCATTTATCATTAATTCCATACGTACTAAAGTCTAATAAATCGTCTTGTAAGCGTTTAGGAATAACTAAGTTAGTTTCGTTCTTTGTGTATACATGGACAAAATCAGTACCTTTTAATTGTGCTTTGTCCATTAATGCACGTACGTCTTTGTAATTTGGATTTAATTGATCTAAGTACTTTAAATCATCATACGCTTGCCTGTAATCCATTTTATTATTAGAGTCTAATAATTTAATTGCATTACTATATAAATATCCAGAAAGGCTGTTTTTACTGTTTACAATTTCGTTTGAATAATCATCCATTGGAAAAAAAGCATTTCTTCCTTCTTTGTGTAATGGTATTGGTAAAAGTGGCTTAATTCTTTCCTGACGTTGATGTAATTGATTATATAACTTAAAAATTTGTTCGTAGTTAGAAGGGTTATTTTCTTTTTGCAATAAAGAAATAGAACTTAAATCTCTTGCTTTTGCTTTTGCAAATGCCTCTTCTAATAAATATACATAATCTTGTTTTCCTTTTGCTGTTTTATTAGAACTTAGGCTTTTTACTGCATTCTCAATTGCTGCATCATAATTTCCATTACTAAGTAAGGTTTGTGTTTGCTTTACACCACAAGCAATGAATAGAGTTACAATAAATAAAAGAGTAATTTTTTTCATATGTTTTAATATTTATTTTTCAAAGATAATTTTTTTTGAAGCAATTTCCAGCTATACATTTTATCTTTTTGTTTTTAAATAAAAACAAAAAGGATGCCATTTCTATCTGGGCTAAAAAACAAAACTCCGAAAGACTATTTTCGGAGTTTTTATATTTTAATTAAAAAGGATTAGTGTTTTAATTCAACAGCTGGAAGTAGTTTACTAGAGCATTCTCCAAAACCTATTCTAACTTCGTTGTTTTCACAATAACCTTTGATAATTACAGTATCGTTATCGTTTATAAATTTTCTTTCAGAACCATCTTTCATCGGGATTGTGTTTTTTCCACCCCAAGATAATTCTAACATTGATCCATAACTATCAGGTGTTGGTCCAGAAATTGTACCACTTCCCATCATGTCTCCCGAGTTAATTCTACATCCATTAATTGTGTGGTGCGCTAATTGTTGCGACATTGACCAATACATGTATTTAAAATTAGATTTAGAAACAATAGTTTCCTCACCATTTTCTGGTTGAATTCCAACTTGTAAGTTAATGTCAAAAGAATGATTTCCAGTTTGTTGTAAATAGACTAATGGAGTAGGAGATTGGTCTGGCCCTTTTACTCTAAAAGGCTCTAAAGCATCCATAGTTACAATCCAAGGTGAAATAGACGAAGCAAAATTCTTTGCTAAAAATGGTCCTAATGGTACATATTCCCATTTTTGAATGTCACGTGCACTCCAATCATTAAATAAAACCATTCCAAAAATATAATCTTCTGCTTCATTAATAGGAATAGTTTCTCCCATTAAGTTAGCATCTGTAGTAATAAAAGCAGTTTCTAATTCAAAATCTACTAATTTGGATGGTCCAAATACAGGTGTTGTTTCACCAGCTGGTAAAGTTTGCCCATTTGGTCTTCTTACAGGAACACCACTTGGTACAATTGTAGAACTTCTACCATGATATCCTACTGGAATATGTAGCCAGTTTGGCAATAAAGCATTTTCTGGATCACGAAACATCATTCCTACATTTGTAGCATGTTCTTTACTACTATAAAAATCAGTATAATCACCAATTTGTACAGGAAGTAACATTTCTATTTCGCTCATGTCAAAAAGAATAATTTCTCTTTCTTTTTCATTATCACGAAGTAAAGGATTGTTTTTATCGAATAATTCTGCTAATCTGTTACGAACTAAACGCCATGTTTTTTTTCCATCTGATATAAAGTCGTTTAGCGTGTCTTGCATAAACATATCGTCAGTAAGTTCAATTCCTTTAAAGTAACCTAAACGCTGTAGTGCCCCCATGTCTATGGCAGTATTTCCAATTCTTGTACCAATTGTAATATCATCATTTTTAGTAATGAAAACTCCAAAAGGAATATTTTGAATAGGAAAATCACAATTGTTAGGCACATTTATCCAAGAAACTCTCTTTGGATCGTTTGCTATATTTGACATATTTTGTATGTTGATTTATTGTTGAAAAATTATAAACCAAATATAAAGTTTACTATCAATTTAACAAACCTTTTTCGTAATTTTGACCTTTATTTAACGAAATTTTATTGAAATGCAACGCGACGAACAAATTTTTGACCTTATTCTTGACGAACAGGATAGACAAATTCACGGATTAGAACTTATAGCTTCAGAAAACTTTGTAAGCGACCAAGTAATGGAAGCTGCAGGTTCTGTACTTACAAATAAATATGCTGAAGGTTATCCTGGTAAAAGATACTATGGAGGTTGTGAAGTTGTAGATATTGTAGAACAAATTGCAATTGATAGAGCTAAAGAACTTTTTGGAGCTGCTTATGTAAATGTACAACCACATTCTGGTTCGCAAGCAAATACGGCAGTTTTTGCAGCTTGTTTGCAACCAGGAGATAAAATATTAGGATTTGATTTATCACACGGAGGACACTTAACACATGGTTCGCCTGTAAATTTTTCAGGGAAATTATATTCTCCTAGTTTTTATGGAGTCGATAAAGAAACGGGAGTTTTAAATTATGATAAAATACAAGAAATTGCATCAGCTGAAAAACCAAAAATGATTATTGCTGGGGCTTCGGCTTATTCTCGTGATATGGATTTTGAGCGTTTTAGAGTAATTGCAGATAGTGTTGGTGCTTTATTATTAGCTGATATTTCACATCCTGCAGGAATGATTGCTAAAGGATTATTATCGGACCCAATTCCTCATTGTCATATTGTCACAACTACAACACACAAGACTTTAAGAGGTCCTAGAGGAGGGATGATTATGATGGGTAAAGATTTTGAAAACCCATGGGGATTAAAAACACCTAAAGGAGATATTAGAATGATGTCGCATGTGTTAGATATGTCAGTTTTTCCTGGAAATCAAGGAGGACCTTTAATGCATATTATAGCTGCAAAAGCGGTAGCATTTGGAGAAGCCTTAACAGATGAGTTTTTTAGATATACTTTACAAACGCAAAAGAATGCAAATGCCATGGCTGCAGCATTTGTAAAAAGAGGATATGATATTATTTCTGGAGGTACAGATAATCATATGATGTTAATTGACTTAAGAAATAAAAACATTACTGGTAAAGAAGCAGAAAATGCATTAGTGAAGGCTGAAATTACAGTAAATAAAAACATGGTTCCATTTGATGATAAATCACCATTTGTAACTTCTGGAATACGAGTTGGAACTCCAGCTATTACAACTAGAGGTTTACTAGAAGAAGATATGGAAACAATTGTTGCTTTAATGGATAAAGTAATAATGAATCATACAAATGAAGATGTTTTAGAGCAAGTAGCTGAAGAAGTAAATGAATTAATGGGAGAACGCGCAATGTTCGTTTTCTAAAGAATTAAATAATTAAAAAAAACCCCGCATTTTGCGGGATTTTTTTTAATTATTTAGTTCCTTTTGTTTGGCTTTGTATCCAAATAAATTATATTCTTTTATCAATTTATCAATTCCTTCTGGTAACATTTTTTCCCATCCATCTTCTCCATTGGCAATCATTTTCAACACTTCTCTTGAAAAAATCTCTAAGTTTTTTTCGTCAAAATCGGCAATATCTACCACTTTTCCATTGAATTTAAAGAATTTATATAATTCTTTCATTCTTGGATGTACTTTAAGGTTTTCAGAATTTATAATTGTTCCATCTTCATCTTTCATTGGGTACAAATAAACTTTTAAATCTCTGTAAAACAATTTACCAAAAGCTTCTAATATACCACCAGATAAATGACGATAATATTTTTCATCAAAAATATCTACTAAATTATTGACTCCCATTGCAAGTCCCATACGTGCTTTAGTGAAATTTGAAAAATATTCCACAACTTTAAAATATTCTTGGAAATTAGAAATCATAACTGTTTGACCAAGCGAACAAAGTAATTCAGCTCTGTCTAAAAAGTCTCTTTCATCTATTTCACCTTCTGCTTTTAGATTAGAAAGTGTAATTTCAAAAATAACAAAAGTGTTTTCTTTATCTACTTTCTTTTCTTCAATGAACATGTTAAATGATTTCTTAAACATATTCATATTTACCTTAGTAACGGGTCTAAAACTACCTCTTAAAGCTAATATGTTTTTTTTATATAAAACTGCTGCAGGTAATATATTGTTTCCATCTGGGCCAAACATAACGGCATCGGTCATACCATTTTTAACTAATTGCAAACTCATTAATCTATTGTCAACATCAGCAAAACGAGGACCAGAGAAATTAATTGTATCAATTTCTAATTGGTCTTTATCTAAATGGTCGTATAGATAACGTAATAATTTTTTTGGGTCATTATATTTGTAAAACGCTCCATGAATAAGGTTAACTCCTAGTATACCAAGTGTTTCTTGTTGTAATTTAGCATCTGTTTCTTTAAAACGAATATGTAATACAATTTCGTTATATTCTTCGTCAGGTTCTACTTGAAAATTAATTCCAACCCAACCATGACCTTTAAATTGTTTAGCAAAATCTATTGTAGCAACGGTATTTGCATAACTAAAGAAAATTTTATTAGGATGTTTGTCTCTTTCTAATCTTTCTTCTATAAGTTGTGTTTCATGAGCTAACATTTTTTTAAGACGACTCTCCGTCACATACCTTCCGTCAGTTTCAATTCCATAAATGGCATCACTAAAATCTTTGTCATAAGCAGACATTGCTTTTGCAATTGTACCAGATGATGCACCAGCTCTAAAAAAATGACGCACAGTTTCTTGTCCGGCACCTATTTCTGCAAATGTTCCATATATATTTTCATTCAGGTTAATTCGAAGTGCTTTATCTTTAATTGAAGGAATTTGTTCAATTATTTTATCACCTCTTAATTTTATGTCTGTAGATATACTTTTCATCAAAATAATGTTTGGGTACTTATTTTTGTTTGCTAATACTGCAAAGTTAATGAAATTGTTAAAAATATAACACTTATTTTATTATTTTTGTAGAATATGCAAGGCTTAAATGTTTATTTTTTAGGAACAGGTACTTCACAAGGAATTCCAGTAATTGGAAGTACACATCCAGTTTGTTTAAGTGAAGACGAAAGAGATAAGCGTTTACGGGTTTCTATATGGATATATTCAGAAAATTTTTCTTTTATAATTGATTGTGGGCCCGATTTTAGACAACAAATGTTACGTTCTAAATGTTCTAAGATAGATGCTATTTTATTTACTCATGAACATGCAGATCATACTGCAGGATTAGATGATATACGTCCGTTTAATTTTAAACAAGGAGATATTGAAATTTATGGACATAAACGTGTTCTTGACAATTTAGGAAAAAGATTTGATTATATTTTTGAAAAAGAAAATAAATATCCAGGAGCTCCTTGCGTTTCTCAATTTGAAATACAAGAAAATACATCTTTTTACGTTAATAATATTGAAGTTGTTCCAATCAATGCATTGCATGGAACTTTACAAGTTTTTGGTTTCAAAATCGAAGAATTTGTGTATTTAACAGATGTTAAAACAATAGAAACAACTGAAATTGAAAAAATTAAAAATTGTAAAGTTTTGGTAATAAATTGTTTGCGAGAAGAAGTTCATAATACACATTTTAATTTAAAGGAAGCATTAGATTTTATATCTTTGGTGCAACCAGAAAAAACATATTTAACTCACATTAGTCATTTGTTTGGTTTTCATGAAGAAATTCAAAAAAAACTACCAAAAAATATATTTGTTGCATACGATAATTTAGAAATTTTAATTTAACCAATTTATATTATGAAAAACACATTCATGTACTTATTTATCTTTTCATTATTGATAAATGTTTTTTTATACGTTAACTCAAATAAAATTTTAAAGTCAAAAGACGCAGAAGTTATTATTTTGAAAGAAAACATGAAAGCTGCTAATGTTGCTATTGATTCATTAAAAGCAAGCGATTATTTTTCAATTGAAACAGATCAAGATGCACAAGACTATTTTTATAATAAAAACTTAGATTACCCTAAAGTAATGGCAAAAGTAAATGAAGATTTAGTTTCTTTAAATGCTAATAAAAACGGTAATAAGTTAGTGCCATATGAGCCATTAGACGGAAAACCATTTCTTATAAATAAGGCAAAAATGTTAAACCATAGATGGATTGTTGCAGAATATTCTAACACTGACTTATGGGGACAAGTTTTAATTAAATATTTTTACAATGACGATAAACCAACTGATTTTGAAACAGTAGAAACAGTCATGTATGAAAAACAGCGTAAAAAATAAGATAAAAAAAGCTCCAAACTGGAGCTTTTTTTATAGAATTTCTTTATTCTAGAATTTAAGTAATCAATTTTTTGATTATGGTTTTTAAAAAAGGAATTTGTAAATTTGAAAAATATAAATAAGCTTATGAAAATAGTAATATCGCCAGCAAAATCGCTTGATTTTGAAAGTAAGTTGCCAATAAATACATTCACACAATCTGATTTTTTAAAGCAATCAGAAACTATACATAAAACTTTAAAAAAGAAGAAGCCAAAACAATTGATGGCTTTAATGTCTATATCAGAAAAATTAGCAGATTTGAATTGGCAACGAAATCAAGAATGGCAATTGCCATTTACATCCGATAATGCAAGACAGGCTATTTTTGCATTTAATGGAGATGTATATACTGGTTTAGACGCGTACACTATTTCAGAAAAGAAATTAAACACACTACAAGATAAGTTAAGAATTCTTTCAGGATTATACGGTTTATTAAAACCATTAGATTTAATACAAGCCTATCGTTTAGAAATGGGGACTTCTATGCCAATAGGAACGAAGAAGAATTTGTATGAATTTTGGAAAAAAAATATAACAAAAAAGCTTAATGAAGAGCTTTCTAAAGACGAATTGTTTATTAATTTAGCTAGCAACGAATATTTTAGCGCAATTGACACAAAGACTTTAAAAGTTCCTGTAATTACACCAGAATTTAAAGATTATAAAGATGGAAAGTTAAAAATGATTAGTTTTTTTGCTAAAAAGGCTAGAGGATTAATGGTTCGTTATATTATTGATACTGATGCAGAAACTATTGATGATTTGAAACAATTTAATTACGAGGGGTATGCTTTTGATGCAAATTTGTCTAAAGGAAATACTTTGGTGTTTACGAGGTAGTTTTAATTATTATTGAATAATTAGATATAGTTTTATAAAATAATTTTCTAGAAATGTAGATCTAATTTCTGAAAGGGTTTTTAAATTTATTACTTTTTGGTTTGTAATACTTAAAATATTTTTTCAAAGTTATTTACAAAACCTATTTGTTGAGGAAATTCCGACGCAATTATTTTCGTTTTTTGCTGCTCAATTTTAGTTTCCACTTTTGCAGTTTAGCAAAAAAAATCAAAATTAAGATTGTAAATATGTTTCGGAATATCGTTTTTCGTATTGTCTACAACATTTTTCGGCTTCAAGTAGTGGTGAACTTCGTAACCAAATATTTTTCACTAAGATAAAATTTCTTGCGAAAGATAAATGTTAATTTACCACATATTTCGCCATTTATGCAAACCGCAGTTATGCGGTTGGCTTTCTTGTCTTACCATTGTTTCGTTACTAATTTTAGTTTGTCATTCTCGAATATAAGTAAAACTCGATTAAGCGAAATAGTGTCCGAATTAAAGTTCATAAATTCAGAATGACTATGGTCTTTTAGTTCGGTTTCTATTTGCTTTTTAGTCAAGTCGGTTTTATTAATGATTTCCATAAGCTTTTCAAGGTCTTTTTCTGTGTCTTCGTAACTTACTTTGTGATATGTTAAGGTGTAAGCTTGGTCAATAATTGAGTAAGCTGAAAAAACTGACACCATAACCAAAAGTGTTAAACAACACCAAAATGCAATTTCCCATTTATTCATTTTTCTATTTTTGTAGAGTTTCGTTTTCGCTTCTTCTTGGATTCACGCATTGCGGTTAACGTTTCGCCGCTTTGTAAGCTTGCGAACTTCGGAACTAATTATTTTAGATTAAAGATAAAATTTCTTACGAAATGTAAACGTGAATTTAGCAGATTTCTTGTAGGTGCTGTTATGCCCAGTTTTTCTTTTATCAAGCTTTTAGTACTAGCTTTTAGTTGTTTTTAAATTTTGCTAACTCCAGCAATATTTCTTCTTCTGAAATTGTTATTCTTTTAAGGCACAAATTATAATTGTGCTCAATATCTTCTTTATTCCAAACAAGGTCATTCGGATTATCGCTCATGTATTTAAATTTGAAACCTGAGTATACATCACAATACTCTTCTATAACAGGAATTGCACCACACAATATTGATTCAAAAAAACGATAAGACCATACAAAGTCACCTGAAGGACATAGTACAAATTCAGAATTGACTAAAAAATTATAATATTCAACATCCCAAGTTTTAATTGGAAAACTTCTACCTCTAGAAGAAGCCCAAAAATAAAATTTGCCATATTGTTTAATATTATTTTCTTGAATATTTAAAAGTGCTTTTATTTTGTTTATGAAACTTTTATTTGGTGTGTCTGAATCTGGTAATTTATAGTTTTTGTTGTTAATTTTAGTTTTAATCCAGTTTTCAATAATATTTTTCCTTTCTAAAGTTACTAAGCCAGCAAATGAATATTTGTATTTCCTTTTTTCTTTCCACATAAGATGTAGATGATTTGTTATAGCATGAGGAAATATTAATGTTCTTTCAATATTACCTATGCTAGTTACTGGTTTTGAATGATTTATATTTGTTACTTGAGAAAATTTATGACCATGACAATTACCAACCTCAAAGTGCATTTTAAAATATTTTTGTAACGGTTGTAATTTATAGGCATCCTCTTGGGAAACACAAATAGGGAAATCTGTTTCTGCAATTGCATGTAATGTTCTAACTTCTTGTATTTTATGTAATTGTTCGTCAAAGTAAATCATTTGGGATGTGTATTAGTTGTATTTAAAGCTCCTAAAATATAATATTTTTTATTTAAAAAATATTATTTAACTATTTACTAGCAAGCATAGAAATTTCTACGTTTACATTTTTAGGTAAACAAGCCACTTCAACTGTTTCTCTTGCTGGAGCTGTTTTTTCGTCAAAATAAGCGCCGTAAACAGTATTTATTCTAGCAAAATTATTCATGTCACTAATAAAGATTGTTGCTTTAAAAACATCAGCAAAGTTCATGTCAGCCGCTTCTAAAACTGCTTTCATGTTTTCCATAACTTGTTTGGTTTCATTTTCAATAGTATCTAAAACCAATTCGTTTGTTTCTGGATGAATAGCAATTTGCCCAGAAGTATATAATGTGTTGTTAACTAAAACGGCTTGGTTGTATGGTCCTATTGGTGCAGGTGCTTTTTTAGTAAATATTATTTTTTTCATTTTGTGTATATTGAAGTACAAATATAGTATTTGTTAACTATATTGTTTTTATCTTTTTTGTTAAAGATAGCAAATGTATCTAATTTAAAAGTTCAAAAAATATCGAGTTAGTTAATTGATAATTTTTGCTAAATTTGCTTTATGACATCTAAAAATTTTATATTAAGTGTTTTAAAAATAATTGGAATTTTAGTAGGCTTATTTTTACTGCTATTATTATTTTATAAATTGAGCACTATTATAGTTTATGTTTTATTAGCAATAGTGTTTTCATTAATTGCAAACCCTGTTGTTCTATTTTTAAAGACTAAATTAAAATTTAAAAACACACTTGCAGTAATTGCCACTTTACTATTGTTTTTACTGTTAATTGTTGGTTTTGTATTGCTTTTTGTGCCACTTATCATAAAACAAGGAGAAAACTTATCTCTTTTAGATATTAATTCTTTAGAAGAAAATTACAATCGTTTATTGCTTCAAATTAATGTGTTTTTAAGCCAACATAATATTGATATTTTAAAGTTGGTAGAAAGTTCAAACATAAGTTCTACTTTTAGTATTAATTATGTGTCAACTTTTTTAAATAGTATTGTTAGTGCTGTTGGAAATTTTGGAATGGCTTTAGCTTCTGTTTTCTTTATTTCTTTCTTTTTGTTAAAAGATAGAGCTCATTTTTTTAACGGTTTTACGGCTGTTTTACCTACAAACCAAAAAAGTAAAATTCTTACTTCTATAGAAAAAATTAAAGACTTATTAACGCGTTATTTTATTGGTCTTTTTCTGCAATTATTTATAATCTTTATTTTAAACGCAATTGTGTTTTTAATTTTTGGTGTCGAAAATGTATTTATCATTGCGTTGCTTTGTGCAATTTTAAATGTAATTCCATACGTAGGTCCTTTATTTGCAATGTTAGTTGCATCTATATTAATTATGATTAGCGGTATAAATGCAGACTTTATTCACGAAACTTTACCTACTACTTTTTATGTATTAATAGGAATGTTTTTAGTACAATTAATAGATAATAATATAAACCAACCTATAATTTTTTCTAAAAGCACAAAATCACATCCATTAGAAATTTTCTTGGTTATTTTAAGCTCGGGTGTGTTATTTGGAATTGTAGGAATGATAATTGCGGTTCCGGTTTATACGGTTTTAAAAGTTATTGGTAAAGAGTTTTTGCCTGATAATAAGTTAATAAAAGCTTTAACTAAAGATATTTAGGTTTTGAAAATATCCGAATTACTTCAGCCAGAAGTGCAAGAGTTTATTGCTTCTCATTTAGAAAGTAACGCTTCTGAACTTGCTTTAAAGAAAAATCCGTTTCTAAGTTTAGATTATATTCAAATTATTAATCAAATTATTGCAAAACAAAAAGCCAAAGAGAAGTTGCCAACTTGGTTTGCTGCCCAAAATATAATTTATCCTTCAAAAATTTCTGTAGAGCAAACTTCCTCTGAAAAAACAGCAGCTTATAAAGCGTCACTTGTTTCAGGAGATTCTTTAATTGACTTAACAGGTGGTTTTGGTGTAGACGATTATTATTTTTCAATGACCGTAAAAACAATTACACATTGTGAGATTAACACAGAATTATCCAATATTGTTGCACATAATTTTAAAGAGTTAGGCCGAAACAATATTACTTGTGTTTCAGGCGATAGTAATGCCATATTAGATAATAATAGCCAAAATTTTGATTGGATTTACATTGATCCATCAAGAAGAAGTGACGTAAAAGGAAAAGTATTTATGCTGAACGATTGCGAGCCAAACGTTCCTGAAAATTTAAATAAATATTTTACTTTTTCAAATAACATTTTAATTAAAACCGCACCAATTTTAGATATTCAAGCGGGTTTATTAGAGTTAAAATTTGTCAAAAGCATATACATTATTGCATTAGAAAATGAAGTAAAAGAATTGCTTTGGCAATTAGAGAAAGATTATACAAGTGAAATCACACTTACTTCTGTTAATTTAGTAAAAGAAAAAACAATTGTTTTTACTTCTACTTTGGGAAAAAATTATGAAGCCACTTTTGGAATGCCAAATAAGTATTTATACGAACCCAATGCTGCAATTTTAAAATCGGGTAATTTTAATGCGGTTTCCCAAAACTACAATATAAATAAGTTACACCAACATTCACATTTATATACTTCTGAAGAGCTTATTGATTTTGCAGGAAGACGTTTTAAAATTGTAAAAGAGATTCCTTATCAAAAGAAAGAATTGAAAGAGAATATAATTGGCCAAAAAATGAATGTATCCACGCGAAATTTTCCTATGAAGGTAGAAGAACTTCGAAGTAAATACAAAATTAAAGATGGTGGTACAGTATTTGCTTTTTTTACAACCAATATAGAAAACCAAAAAATAGTTTTAATTTGCACCAAAATTTAAAAATAATGAGATCCATTTTATTTATACTAGTACTTTTTCCAGTTTTAATGTTTTCACAAGCAAAAAATTGTGTGTATGATTTTGAAGAAAAAACAGATTCTACTTTTGTAAAAGTTATGCCTGAAAAATTAATCTATGAAAGAGTTTTTGGCAACGCTAAAGATTTTATTCAATTTACATTAATTAATAATAATGGCGTGCCAACATTATTTTTTCAGTTACTTCAAAAAAATAATGGTTTTATAACTGCAAGTTGTTTAGATAAAAAATCTCGTATTGTATTTCAATTAGCAAACGGAAAAATAGTTACGTTACTTAGCGCAACTGATGAAGTTTGTAGCACATTAACATTTAACGATGTAGCTAAAGAAAACATAAGAATATTAGATGGTTATTTTTTGTTTTCGAAAGATAATTATGAGGAACTAAAAAAATCTCCAATAACATTAATGAGAGTTCAGTTTTCTAGTGAAACTAAAGATTTTGTGATTAAAAAAGAGATAAAATCGGAGGTGTTAAAACAAACCTATACACCAGAAAATTACTTTATTAATTATTTGCATTGCGTAGAATAGTAATAAACTTAAAAAGTTTACTTAAAACTGAACACGAATGCTTACTTTTGCAACAATTTTATAAAAAACACTTAGAATGTTAACAGTTTCAAATTTATCTGTTCAATTTGGTAAGCGTATTTTGTTTGATGAAGTAAATGTTACTTTCACTCAAGGAAATTGCTACGGAATAATAGGAGCAAATGGTGCAGGAAAATCTACCTTTTTAAAAATCCTTTCTGGAGAAATAGACCCTACTTCTGGTAGAGTTTTCTTAGAACCAGGAAAACGTATGTCGGTTTTAAACCAAAACCACAATATGTTCGATGATCATACAGTTCTAGACACAATTTTAATGGGTAATAAAGTATTACATGCTGTAAAAACAGAAATGGATGCTTTGTATCTTGACTATAAAGATGAAAATGCAGATAGAATAGGCGAGTTGCAATTACAATTTGACGAAATGAACGGTTGGAATGCCGAAAGTGATGCAGGTTCTATGTTATCTAACTTAGGTATTTCTGCAGAGTTACATTATAATTTAATGGGAGATTTGGAAGGAAAAATGAAAGTACGTGTTTTATTAGCACAAGCTTTATTTGGTAATCCAGATGTTCTAATTATGGATGAACCTACCAATGATTTAGATTTTGAAACTATCTCTTGGTTAGAAAATTTCTTAGCTAACTATGAAAATACAGTTTTAGTAGTTTCGCATGACCGTCACTTTTTAGATGCAGTTTGTACACATGTTTCGGATATTGACTTTAGTAAAATTAACCACTATTCAGGTAATTATACTTTCTGGTACGAATCAAGTCAATTAGCGGCAAAACAAAAAGCACAACAAAATAAGAAAGCAGAAGAGAAAAAAGCAGAACTAGAAGAGTTTATTCGTCGTTTTAGTGCCAATGTTGCAAAGTCTAAACAAGCAACATCTCGTAAGAAAATGATTGAAAAATTAAACTTGGATGAAATAAAACCATCTAGTAGAAGATATCCTGCAATTATTTTTGAAACAGAGCGAGAAGCTGGAGATCAAATTTTAAATGTTGAAGGTTTAAGTGCAAGTATAGAAGGAGAAACGTTATTTAAGAATGTGGATCTTAATATGGCAAAAGGAGACAAAGTTGTAATTTTTTCAAGAGATTCTAGAGCTACAACCGCTTTTTACGAAATTCTAAATAATAACTTAAAAGCAGATTCTGGTACTTTTGATTGGGGAATTACTACAAATCAGTCGTATTTACCAAGTGAAAACCACGATTTCTTTACAAGCGATTTAAACTTAGTAGACTGGTTACGTCAGTATGTAAAAACAGAAGAAGAGCGTGATGAAGTTTATGTTCGTGGATTCTTAGGTAAAATGATTTTTTCTGGAGAAGAAGCCTTAAAAAAATGTAATGTTCTTTCTGGAGGAGAAAAAGTACGTTGTATGTTATCGAGAATGATGATGCAAAGAGCAAACGTATTAATGTTAGACGAACCAACAAATCACTTAGATTTAGAGTCTATTACTGCGTTTAACAATTCGTTAAAAAACTTTAAAGGTTCTATCTTGTTTACAACACATGATCATGAGTTTGCACAAACATTAGCAAATAGAGTAGTTGAAATTACTCCAAATGGTGTAATTGATAGATATACCACTTTCGATGAGTATTTGGAAGACGATAAGATTAAAGAATTAAGAAAGAAAATGTATACAATTTAATATTAAAGCCGATTCAGTTAATGAATCGGCTTTATTTTTACAGAAAAGGCTTATAATAGAAAAATAAATTTTTAAATTTGCTGAACCAACACTACAAAAAATGAGTCAAAAAGTATTGCTTACTGCAAAAGAAGTAAACATCATTCTTCATCGTTTGGCCTGTCAACTTATTGAAAATCATTTAGACTTTTCAAATACTATTCTTATTGGATTACAACCAAGAGGAAAATTTTTAGCAGAAAGAATTAAACAAGTTTTAGAAAACGAATATCAGATTAAAGAAATTCAATTAGGCTTCTTAGATATTACTTTTTTTAGAGATGACTTTAGAAGAGGAGAGAAACCATTAGAAGCTAATAAAACACAAATAGATTTTTTAGTAGAAGATAAAAAAGTAGTTTTTATTGATGATGTTTTATTCACCGGAAGAAGTATTAACGCCGCACTAACAGCAATACAATCTTTTGGAAGACCTTCTGAAGTAGAATTACTTGTTTTAATAGATAGACGATTTAGCCGCCATTTACCTATTCAACCAGATTATAGAGGAAGACAAGTAGATGCAATAAATAACGAAAAAGTTATTGTGAAATGGAAAGAGAATGAAGGTGAAGATTTGGTACTTATTGAAACTAAAAATTAAGATTACAACAACACACAACTATATATAAATGAAAGAATTATCAGTAAATCATTTAATAGGAATTAAGTACATTCAAAAAAGCGATATTGATTTAATTTTTGAAACGGCAGACCATTTCAAAGAAGTAATTAATAGACCAATTAAAAAAGTTCCTTCTTTACGAGATATAACTATTGCCAATGTATTCTTTGAGAATAGTACAAGAACAAAATTATCTTTTGAATTGGCTCAAAAACGATTATCTGCCGATGTAATTAGTTTTTCAGCAGCACAATCTTCCGTTAAAAAAGGAGAAACGCTTATTGACACTGTAAATAATATTTTATCTATGAAAGTAGATATGGTTGTAATGCGACATGCAAATCCTGGAGCTGCACACTTTTTATCTCAAAATGTAAAAGCAAGTATCATTAACGCTGGTGACGGCGCACATGAACATCCTACACAAGCTTTGTTAGATAGTTATACCATAAGAGAGAGTTTAGGCGATGTAGCTGGTAAAAAAGTGGTAATTGTAGGCGACATTCTTCATTCTAGAGTTGCACTTTCTAATATATTTGCCTTACAAATGCAAGGAGCAGAAGTTAGAGTTTGCGGACCAAAAACATTACTTCCTAAACATATTGAATCATTAGGTGTAAAAGTAGAATCCAACCTTCGTAAAGCCTTAGAATGGGCAGATGTAGCAAATATGTTGCGTGTACAAAACGAACGTTTAGATGTTAATTACTTCCCTTCTACAAGAGAATATACACAACAATATGGTGTTACGAAAGAATTATTAGATTCTCTAGATAAAGAAGTCGTAATAATGCATCCAGGACCTATAAACAGAGGAGTAGAGATAACTTCAGATGTTGCCGACTCTAAACAATCGGTAATCTTAAACCAAGTAGAAAATGGTGTTGCAGTAAGAATGGCAGTTACTTATTTGCTAGCAAGTAAGATAAAGTAAAATAAGAATTTAATAGATTAATTTTTTATATTTAGGAAGTTAAAATAAAATTCAAAATAATGAAAGTAGAGCAAAAAGGACATACAGCTATTTTAAAAGAAACCAAAGGTGATATTATTGCATTTGCAGAAAATATTACAAATCAATATCAGACTTATGGTAAGCAAAACCTTATTTTAGATGTAACGCACGATTCAAAAATAGTTTTAAAAGATTTAGTCATTTTTAAAGACTTAGTTAAGAAACATAAAACTGCAAAAAAATCTTTAGTTATTGTTGCTCAAAATATTGATTTTGATAAGACTCCAAATTATTTAGTAGTTGTTCCTTCTGTTTTGGAAGCGCATGATATTATTGAAATGGATGAAATTGAACGAGATCTAGGCTTTTAGAATTTTAAATTTATAATTAACAATTAATAATTTTCATAATTGTTTAATTATTTACGATCAATTGAACAAATGAAAATCACAATACTCGGTTGTTATGCAGCCACACCACGAACAATTACAAATCCTACATCACAAGTTTTAGAAATTAAAAACCAAATGTTTTTAATTGATTGTGGCGAAGGAACACAAGTACAATTACGAAAGCATAAAATTAAGTTTTCTCGAATAAATCGTATCTTTATTTCGCACTTACATGGCGATCATTTTTTTGGATTAATAGGTTTAATATCTACTTTTAGCCTTTTAAATAGAGAAAATGATTTACATGTTTATGGCCCAAAAGGAATTAAAGAAATAATACTTTTGCAATTAAAATATTCTAATTCTTATACCGGTTATAATTTATATTTTCATGAACTGGAAGATAAAGAAAGTGTTTTGGTTTATGAAGACGATAATGTAACAGTGCATACGATTCCTTTAAAGCACAGAGTTTATACAAATGGTTATTTATTTAAAGAGAAAAATACACAACGAAAATTAAATATAGATGCCGTTGCAGAATATAAAATTGAAAAATGTTATTTTCAAAAAATTAAAAACGGAAGTGATTTAACATTAGAAGATGGATCTGTTATTTCAAATAACGAATTAACTTTTAATCCTGATGAAGAAAAAAGTTATGCTTTTTGTAGCGATACAATATTTGACGAAAGCATTGTGCCAATTATAGACAAAGTATCTATTCTATATCATGAATCTACTTTTTTAGAATCAGAAGCACATTTAGCAACAAAAACAATGCATGCAACCGCAAAACAAGCAGCTACAATTGCAAAACAAGCGGTTGTAGGAACTTTAATAATGGGGCATTATTCTACTCGATATGGAAATATTGAACTTTTTAAAGAAGAAGCTTCTACAATTTTTACTAACATAATACTCGCAGACGATGGAAAACAATTCGAATTCTAGTACTTACTTAACCCGAATTATTAAATTTATTTATAATTTCTTTTTCAAGAAAAAATAAAATTATTAAACACTCTACAATTAATTCTATTTGAAAATGAAAGATTTAGGAAAATACAGAAAATCATACGAAAAAAGTGAATTGTTGGAGTCTTCTATACCAGAAGATCCAATTAATTTATTTCATAGATGGTTTCATGAAGTAGAAGATTTTGGTGGTGCAGAAGAAGTAAATGCAATGACCGTTTCAACTATTGGTTTAGATGGCTTTCCAAAAAGTAGAGTAGTACTGCTTAAAAAATACAATGAGGAAGGTTTTGTATTCTTTACAAATTACGATTCAGAAAAAGGAAAAGCTATTATTGCTAATCCAAATATATGTATTTCTTTTTTTTGGGGTTCAATGGAACGTCAGGTTATTATAAAAGGAGTTGCTGAAAAAACTTCAGTTGCTGTTTCAGATAATTATTTTGCATCTAGACCAGATGGAAGTAAGCTTGGAGCAATTGCTTCTTTCCAAAGCGAAGTTATTCCTAACAGAGAATTTTTAGAAAATAGACTTAAAGAATTAGAGTTACAATATAAAGATAAAGAAATTCCAAGACCTTTAAATTGGGGTGGATTTTTAGTTAAACCAATAGAAGTTGAATTTTGGCAAGGTCGTCCAAACAGACTTCACGATAGAATTACTTATAAACTGTCAGAAAATTACTCTTGGAAACAAGAGAGGCTATCTCCCTGATAGTCAGAACTATAATTAAATGTTAAATTTTTGTGCATTTCATCGATTTTATTTGCACGTTACCGAGATTGTTGTACATTTGACTTGAAAATCAAACAGTTAGTCGATTTAATTGTCTTCCTGTATCCACAACAACTAAGAATAACATTTAATTCTGATAATTATGAAAAAATCAACATCTATCCTTTTTGCTCTTATCTTTTCAATTACTACATTAACTTCATGTTCTTCTGATAATGAAACTGTTGCACCTACTGCAATAGGTTCTGTTTCAGTTGAATCCGCAAAAAATTACACTCATGATTCTTCTGAAATTGAA
>Ga0102814_10000243_pt1 | contig 39768 bp, 36 predicted proteins | sample ColrivemetaGS741_FD_79112 | JGI IMG/M metagenome (GOLD analysis project Ga0102814, IMG submission 79112) | Estuarine microbial communities from the Columbia River estuary - Flood tide ETM metaG S.741 | ecosystem: Environmental > Aquatic > Marine > Intertidal zone > Estuary | place: USA...
AGTAATGATTTAATCTATAACAAAAATTTCGAATGGTTCCCAATTGGCTCTTAGTTCAAGTATTTTATCAAAAAATTTGATAATTTCCGGTTGCCGCTTCTCTAAAAAATTACCAGTATCCCATATTCCATTATTATTTTCATCAATGGTTACTCTTACAAAATAAGCACCAGGATCTAATAATTCGAATTTAACATTTTCAGGCTTATTAATTTTTGCCGTTCTAACAACAACATTTTTATTATTCAACAATTCAACAATAAATGATGTTTTTTTAGAGCTTACTATTTCAACATTTAAAATACCATAATCTTCAGGAGTTTTTGTTTGAATTTTAAAGGATAAACTGTCATTTGGAATTTCATAAATATCTGTAATTGCATTAGGAAGTATTTCAATGCTATAGTTAAATGCTGGTTTTTTATCAAAATTCAAAAATAATTTGTTTTTTGATTTTGCTAAAATAGCTTTAAAATCAACATTTAAAGTATCCTTATCTATTATTGAAATTAGCGAAGTATCAACCTTTATAATTGGAGTATTACTTAAAATTGCAAACGTATCTCTTAAGTTTAATGCACTACCAGTATTAGTAATTTTTAATGTATCAATTTTTGAACTCCTAAGGTTAGCAGTAAACTCTTCGATATAATCCCCTTTAGATACTGTAAAATTTAAAGAATCTGTTTCAAATGGTGTATACCAATAATTTATAGTGTCCTTGCCTTTTTCATAATTAATTTCAGATTTAAAATTCTCAGGAGTTTCAGATAAAAGTTTTATAATTAAATCTTCTGCTTTCCCTTTAAATCCAAATATTAAATGACCCTTACTAACTTCTTTTGGTTTAATTACTTTCAGTTTAGGAACTTCTTTAAAAATTGAAATGTTAAATATGGTATCATTGGTTGGAAGTGTTAAAGTATCTTTTACAAAACCTATTTTATCAATGTCGGGGTCGTAAATTTTATTATTGTTGGCATCTTTAAGGGCTATTAGTAAATATTTACCCTTTCTTATATTAGTTATTTCAAATAAAGTACTGTCTAATGTGTTTGAGATATATCTTGGTTTTTGTTTAAAAATTACAGAATCCGTAAATGTACTATCATATTCATATAGCATTACATCTAGATTTTTAGAAGGTTCTTTTACCTTTGGGTCAGTTACTTCTCCACTAATTACTAAGGAATCTATATAGGTTCCAGTTGAAAAAACATATTTAAAATTACCTAGTTTATTTTCCTCGTTATTATCAACAATACTATTTCCAAAATTATATGAATAAGTAGTATTGACATCTAATGTGTCTAAAATAGTAATTGAAATAAATTTACTGGCAGTCCCAGCTGGAGCAATTATAGGTTCATTTTTTTGAGGGGGAGAAATAATCAACTGAGTTTTTACATCTTTTAATTTTATATATTCATCAAAATAAATTTTAATTTTTTTATCTTTAAAATTAACAGTTTCATTTAAAGGTATAGCCTTTGTTAAAACTGGAGGAATAGAATCCTTAGGGCCACCTGTTGGAGTCCCTCTTCTTGCACAATTAAAAAATAAGCTTAACAGTATTAAGACACTTAAAACCTTAAAAAAAGATAACCTCATATAAATTTATTTTGATTACAAAATAACAATTATTTTATTTAAAAAACGCACTAATCATTTATGTATTATAATTTCCAAGTTTTTATTTAGTATAAGCCATTGTGGCAATACTGACTTTGGTATTATCAGACTTTTCTAATGTGTTTAAACAGGCCTCAAGAGTTGCCCCTGTGGTTATAATATCATCTATTAATAGAATATGTCTATTTTTTATAAGTTCTTTATTTTTAATAATAAATTGATGTTCTGCATTTTTCCATCTATCGAAACGTAATTTTTTAGTTTGAGTTTTTGTTGAAGAAGTTTTAATTAAAACATCTTCATAAAATGGGATATTTAATTTAAACGATAAACTTTTTCCAAAAGTTGAAACTTGGTTGTAACCACGAATTTTCTTTTTTTTCTTATGAAGAGGAACAGGGATAATACAATCAACATCATTAAATCTTTTTGATTCTAATATTTCTTCACCCAACCAATCACCAATTAAGTTACCAATTTGTTGTTGGTTATTGTATTTTAGCTCGTGCATAAGTTGTTGAACTTTCCCTTTTTTTAAAAAGTAGAATAAACTTGTAGCTTCTTCTATAGGGAATCTGCCGTAAAATATTTTTTCAACCAAGTTGTTTTTTTCTCTTGTAAAATTGGTTAATGGTAAGTCATGTCTGCATTTTAAGCAAATAGATTGCTCATTTGTTGTAAGTGGATCTTTACAGCACAAACATATTTCAGGGTAAAAAATATTAAATATTTCTTTGAGAAAATTCATAGCTTTTTGGTGAAATTAAAAAAAGATTTAATTCAGTCAAAATATATTGAAAAAATTATAGAGTTATAAAATAAAAGTTTTAACTTTATATGCCTTAAATAAATTAGGTGCCCTCAAATTTAATTACAAATAATTACAATTTATTTTAACGTTTAACGTTCAACAAAATAATCCCCCTAAAACTTAAAAAATGGAAGAAAATAAAAAATCAAACAGTAAAGCAATTGTAATAGTTTTAGCTGTATTACTTGTTGCAGCTTTGGCATATACTTTTTATAATATGAATGAGCACAAAAAGTTGACTGATGCTATTACAGTTGAGAAAGAAGAAATTGAACTAAACTTGGACAATATGATTGTTAAGTATGAAGATGCAATTGGGCAAAACACATCATTATCTAATGAATTAGTGTTTGAACGAGATAGAATAATTGCCTTAAGAGATTCCATAAAAGGATTAAAATCTACAAATCTTAGTTTAATATTTAGATATAAAAAGGAAATTTCAAAATTAGAAGAAAACAATAAAAAATTATTCTTGCTGAATGAAACATTAACTAGCGAAAATAAAACATTAACTAAAAATTTAGATAGTGCAAGAGTTAATATTTCAAGACAACTTGCTGTAAATGATACGTTATCAATGAATAATCAATATTTGACTGAAAAAGTAGCTATAGGCTCTATGTTAAAAGTAAATTCAGCTAATGTATTGGGAATGAGAGAAAAAACAAATGGAAAATTAGTGGAAACCTCAAGAGCAAGAAATACAGATGCATTTAGAATTAACTTTACTGTAGCTAAAAATGAAATTTCTGAACAAGGAGAGCGTGCAGTCTATATTCAAATTGTTGATGTTACAACAGGAGAAACAGTTGCAAGTAAAGGATCTTTAGCTTTGGCAGATGGTAAAGAAATTAATTATAGCGATGCTACAACAATAAATTATTTGAATGAAGCTATAGATGTTGTGTCTTTGGTTGAAGTTGATAGAGATATAATTGAAAGAGGGCTTTATGCAGTAAATATTTTTGTTGAAAACAGAATTGTAGGAGTAACTCAAATTACGTTAAAGTAACAAAAGAAAACTCCAAATTAATATTATTTAATGTTGATTAGGTGGAAATAGTTTCGGCTATTTCCACTTTTTTATTTTTTAGTAATAAAAGCTTTACTATTTTTGCGCAATGGCAAATCAAGATGATCAATTTAAAAAAGTAGTTTCACATGCAAAAGAATACGGATACGTATTTCAATCTAGTGAAATTTATGATGGTTTAAGCGCAGTTTACGACTACGCTCAAAACGGTGTAGAGTTAAAGAAAAATATTAGAGATTACTGGTGGAAGGCAATGGTGCAAATGCACGAAAACATTGTAGGTTTAGATGCTGCCATTTTTATGCACCCTACAACCTGGAAAGCTTCAGGCCACGTAGATGCATTTAATGATCCTTTAATAGATAACAAAGATTCTAAAAAAAGGTATAGAGCTGACGTTTTAATTGAAGACTATGTTGGTAAATTGGATGCTAAAATTGAAAAGGAAGTTGAAAAAGCGGCAAAACGTTTTGGAGATTCTTTTGATAAAGAACAATTTTTAGCAACAAACCCACGAGTAGTTGGTTATAAGGAAAAAGGGGATGCAATTTTACAACGAATGGGTAAATCTTTAGAGAAGGAGGATTTAGCAGATGTAAAAGCTCTAATTGAAGAATTGGAAATTGGTTGTCCATTGTCTGGTTCTAAAAATTGGACCGATGTAAAGCAATTTAACCTAATGTTTGGCACTAAATTAGGTGCGTCAGCTGATACTGCGATGGATTTATATTTACGTCCTGAAACAGCTCAAGGTATTTTTGTTAACTTTTTAAATGTTCAAAAAACAGGTAGAATGAAAATTCCTTTTGGAATTGCTCAAACAGGAAAAGCGTTTAGAAATGAGATAGTTGCACGTCAATTTATTTTCCGTATGCGTGAATTTGAACAAATGGAAATGCAATTTTTTGTACGTCCTGGTACTCAAAAAGAATGGTACGAACAGTGGAAGGAATCGCGTTTAAAATGGCACCTTTCTTTAGGAATGGGTGAAGATAATTACCGTTTTCATGATCACGAAAAATTAGCACATTATGCAGATGCTGCCGCAGATATTGAATTTAGATTTCCATTTGGATTTAAAGAATTAGAAGGAATTCATTCACGTACAGATTTTGATTTATCAAGTCACGAAAAATTCTCAGGTAAAAAATTACAGTATTTCGACCCAGAAATAAATGAACGTTATGTGCCGTATGTTGTTGAAACATCTATTGGTTTAGATCGTATGTTTTTAGCAGTTTTCTCACATTCGTTGCAAGAAGAGGAATTGGAAAATGGTACTACTAGAACAGTTTTAAAATTACCAGCGGTATTAGCGCCAACAAAAGCAGCGATTTTACCTTTGGTTAAAAAGGATGGATTGCCAGAAATTGCTCGAAAAATTGTTGAAGAATTAAAATGGGATTTCAATGTAGATTATGATGAAAAAGATGCTGTTGGAAGACGTTATAGAAGACAAGATGCTGTAGGAACTCCTTTTTGTATTACAGTAGATCACGAAACTTTAAATGATGGTACGGTAACCATAAGATATAGAGATACTATGGATCAGCAGCGTGTTAAAATTTCAGAATTGAAAGATCTTATTAAACAAGAAGTTGATGTTAAAAGTTGGTTGATGAAAATGTAAACTAGTAAATTATATAATAAAAAAGCCGAGCATTGCTCGGCTTTTTTATTATACAATTTTTAGATTTTCTAATTTGAGAATAATTTTACAATATCGTTTCCATTAGCTAAAAGTAGTAAAGCAATTAATAGAATAAATCCAGTAATTTGAGCATATTCTAAAAACTTATCGTTTGGTTTTCTACCAGTAATCATTTCATACAATGTAAACACAACATGACCGCCATCTAAAGCAGGAATAGGTAATAAATTCATAAAACCAAGCATTATTGATAAAAATGCAGTAATTCCCCAAAAAGATTTCCAACTCCAAGTTGAAGGGAAAATATTACCAATTGCTATAAAACCACCAATACTTGTAGCTCCTTTTTTAGTAAAAACGTATTTAAATTGGGTGATATAATCTTTTAATGTCCAAATGGCCAAAGAATTTCCTTTTGAAATACTTTCTAGAAATGAATAATCTTTATGGTCTATGGTAAAACCTCGTTGCTGGTAATTTGAAACACCAATAGTTTTATCTTCATTTGGAACAATGGAGATGCTTTTAATTACTCCATCTCTTTCAACATCAAGCGTTAATTCTTTTTCTGTTGCTTTTGAAGCTAGTTCAGAAAATTCTTGCCAATAAGAAACAGGTGTATTATTAACAGCAATTATTCTATCATTCTTTAAAATTCCAAATTTTTCAGCAGGTGAACCAACAACAACTGTATCAACAATAGGAATTGTTCTGGCACTAAAAGGTTCCATTACACCTTTTTCCCACATAATACTGCCAATATCTTCAGGAATAGATAAGGTTTCTTCTGAACCATCTTCGTGAATAACATCTAAAGAAGTGATTCCTCTTAAAAATAAATGTTTGTTAACATCTGTTACATCTAAAGGAACTTCACCATTAAATTTGGTGATTTTATCACCATCTTTAAAGCCAAATTCTTCGAATGTTTCATGTACTGCAAAACCATTTATTACTGCATCTGGTTTAACAAAATCAATTCCCCAAACAAAAGTGATCATAATGTAAATTAGAATTCCTAAAATAAAATTTACAATTACGCCACCAAGCATAATAATTAAGCGTTGCCAAGCTGGTTTAGATCTAAATTCCCATGGTTGAGCAGGTTGTTTCATTTGCTCGGTATCCATACTTTCATCAATCATACCAGATATTTTTACATATCCACCTAAAGGAATCCAACCAATTCCGTATTCAGTATCTCCAATTTTCTTTTTTAATAAAGAGAATTTGTAATCAAAAAATAAGTAAAATTTTTCGACACGAGTTTTAAATATTTTTGCAGGAATAAAGTGTCCTAATTCGTGCAATACTATTAAAAACGATAAACTTAAAATAAACTGAGAGGCCTTTATCAATATTTCCATAAATGTCTTTTCAAAATCTAAAATCGCACAAATGTACGGTTTTAAATACGGTTTTAAAAAATGATTAATTGACTAATTAGTTGTTTTAACAAAGTTTTAAAATACTTACACAACAATGATTACTATTTGTGCTAAATTTGTGTTTTAATTTTACGTATAAAATGGATCTAAAATTCTTTAAAAAATCAATACCTACTTTAATTGTAATGGCAATTTTTTCATTTATAATGATTTATGCTATATATTCTTTATTAACTCCTGAAAAAAAACTACCAATTTATAATCCTTCTGATGTTAATCCAAAATTAGTTGATGAGAGTGTTGTACATGTTAGGAGAAATCATAAGGTATCAGATTTTGAATTAATCAATCAAAATGGTGAAACTGTTACTCAGGAGGATTATAAGGATAAGATTTATGTTGCCGATTTTTTCTTTACAAGATGTATGACTATTTGCCCTGTTATGACAAATAATATTGGAAAATTACAAGAAGTTTTTAAAAATGATGATGATATTATGTTTTTATCACATTCTGTAACTCCTGTTATTGATAGTGTTTCGGTGTTAAAAGAATATGCCGTTAATAAAGGTGTAATTGCCGGGAAATGGAATATTACAACTGGATCCAAAAAGCATATTTATGAATTGGCTCGAAAAAGTTATTTTGCCGTTTTAGATGAAGGAGATGGTGGTTTACAAGATTTTATTCATACTGAAAATTTTATTTTAGTTGATAAAAAGAAACAGATTAGAGGCTTTTATGATGGAACGGATAATGAAGATATTCAGCGATTAATTACTGATATAAAAATACTCCAACGCAATTCTAAAGATTAATGATAAATGTCATAGTTTAGAATCATTCTAATTTAGTATATTTGCTCATTATTTATAATCAGTCTTAATAATGTTTAAAACTATTGCATCTTTAAAAATTGGAGAAAAAGCTTTTATAGAAAAACTTTGTTTAGACAATATTCCTTTAAAATTGCTTGAAATGGGTTGTTTGCCTGGTATTGAGGTGCAATTAATCCAAAAAGCACCAATGCAAGATCCATTATATATTAAAGTAAACGGAAGCCATTTAGCTATTAGAAAAGAAACTGCTGAAAAAATAACTGTTGTTAACTACTAACAAAAAATGGGTGTTGACAAGGTTATTAAAGTTGCTTTAATTGGAAATCCAAACACTGGAAAAACTTCATTATTTAATCAACTTACTGGTTTAAAACAAAAAGTAGGAAACTATCCTGGAATAACTGTTGAAAAAAAACAGGGTTTTTGTAAGTTAAATGAAATTATTAAAGCTGAAATAACAGATTTACCAGGTACTTACAGCATAAATCCTACTTCAATGGATGAAACGTTGGTTTTAGATACTTTGTTAGATGAAAAAGGTAACACTTTTCCTGATGTAATTATTGTTGTTGTAGATATTGAAAACATTAAAAGAAATCTACTTTTATTTACTCAAATAAAAGATTTAAAAATCCCTACAATTCTGGTTATCAATATGGTAGACCAAATGGAACGGAAAGGGATTAAAATAAATGTACCATTATTAGAAGCACAATTAAAAACTAAAATTGTGTTAGCTAGTGCACGAAAAAAAATTGGTATAGAACAGCTTAAAGACGTATTAATAGATTACAAAAAATTGGATACTACACCAATAAGTAATATTTCTGAAAGAATTGATAAAGAATATTTCACAAAATTAAAAAATGCTTTTAAAGAATTTCCTTTATATAAATCGTGGTTATTAATAACTCAAATTCAAGAATTTGAGTTTTTAAGTGAAAAGCAGCAGGAATTAGTATTAAAATTTAGAGAAGATTTAGACTGTATAAAAAGATACCAACACAGAGAAACTATTTTAAGGTATCAAATAATTAATGAAATCTTAAAAGAATCATTTGTTGTTGATACTGCCAAAGCAACAGATTTAAGAGGGATATTAGATAGAATTTTAACGCATAAAGTATTTGGATATGTAATATTTTCCTTAATATTATTGTTCATTTTTCAAGGGATTTTTGATTGGGCGAGTTATCCTATGGATTTAATTGATGGTGCTTTTGCAAGTTTAAGTTCTTGGGTAAAAACAGTAATGCCCCCCGGAACTTTCACTAATTTAATTGCAGAAGGAATTATACCAGGTATTGGAGGAGTAGTTATTTTTATTCCACAGATTGCAATTTTATTCACTTTTATTTCAATATTAGAAGAGACTGGTTATATGAGTCGCGTAGTATTTTTAATGGATAAAATAATGCGTCGTTTTGGAATGAGTGGTAAAAGTGTTATTCCATTAATTTCGGGTACGGCTTGTGCTATTCCTGCTATTATGGCTTCTAGAAATATAAGTAGTTGGAAAGAAAGATTGATAACTATCTTAGTAGTACCGTTTACAACTTGTTCGGCGCGTTTACCGGTTTATGCAATATTAATTGCACTTATAATTCCAAATAAACCTGTTTTAGGAATCCTTAATTTACAAGGGTTAACGATGATGGCTTTATATTTATTAGGATTTACTGCAGCAATTTTATCTTCCATTTTATTGCATAAAGTATTAAAAATTAATAATAAAAGTTTGTTTGTTATTGAAATGCCAAACTATAAAATTCCTTCAATAAAAAACATTTTTTATGAAGTTGTTGAAAAAACAAAAGCATTTATTTTTGGTGCAGGTAAAATTATTTTAGCACTGTCAATTGTATTGTGGTTTTTAGCTTCAAATGGACCAGCATCTTTTAAGAATGCAGAAGAAACAATAACTTCTCAAGATAAAAATAAGGATATTTCAAAAGAAGAACTTCAAAAAAGAATAGCCTCATACAAATTGGAAAATTCGTATATTGGATATATGGGAAAAACAATTGAACCTATTATTAAACCTATGGGGTATGATTGGAAAATAGGAATTGCTTTAATTAGTTCGTTTGCTGCACGTGAAGTTTTTGTAGGTGCTTTGGCAACTATTTATAATGTAGATAGTGATGGCGAAGATGTGGGGACTATTAAACAAAGAATGGCAGCAGAAATTAATCCTGATACTGGTAAGAAAAGATTTGATTTTCCCACAGGGATTTCGTTATTACTATTTTATGCATTTGCAATGCAATGTATAGGAACGTTGGCAATTGTAAAAAGAGAAACTAATAGTTGGAAATGGCCAATTTTGCAATTAGTGTGCATGGGAGTTTTAGCTTATGTATCTGCAATTATAGCATTTAATTTTTTAAGCTAATGCAAGAAATTTTAGTTTACATAGCATTAGGATTAGCCATAGGGTTTTTAATAAAAACCTACTTTTTCCCATCAAAAAAGAAAGGGAATTGTGGTACCAACTGTGATTGCTAAAATCACTTAATATTAAAAAAGCTATTTATTAGTTTTATTGAAATTGTTTTATTTCCCGATTTTAATGTGAAAGAGCTTGAAAATTATTTTAAGTTAAATCTAATTATTTTAGTTTCTATAATTTAAAAAAAAAGACTATTAAGTTTTTACATTAAAATTCTCCAAACTTGTGCAACTAAAAAGCAAACTACAAAGCCTAAAACTATTGGTAAAATACTGGCTACAGTTGTCCATTTAACACTTTTGGTTTCTTTATAAATCGTATAAATAGTTGTACTACACGGATTGTGCAACAAACTAAACAACATTAAATTAATAGCCGTTAATAAAGTCCATCCACCAGCTTTTAAAATATCGCCAGTTGCCGAAACAGATTCCAGTTCAAACATTACTCCATTTCCTTCACCAACTCCAGCAATAGAGGCACTCATTACAGTTAACATAAGTATGGTTGGAATTACAATTTCATTGGCGGGTATAGCAACAATATATGCTAATAAAATAACTCCATTTAAGCCTAAAAGTAATCCAAAACCATCTAAATGTGAAATCATCCAATTAGCAATATTTGAATCCCCAATTGCAACATTAGAGATTAACCAGATAACTGCACCTGCAGGTGCGGCAAATACGCAAGCTCTCCATAAAACAATTAATGTACGATCAATAAGTGAAGTGTAAATAGTTTTCCAAAATCTAGGTGGTCTAAATGGTGGTAACTCTAATGTAAAAGACGAAACCTCGCCTTTTAACATTGTTTTGGATAAAAATAATGAAACCATAAAGGTGAAAAATATTCCTAACAAAGCAATACTAATAACCGCTAATGTTGAGACTGCTCCTGCAAAATTCTCAGGTACTAATGCTCCAATAAAAATGGATGCAATTAAAATTTGCGTTGGCCAACGACCATTACATAAAGAAAAGTTATTTGTAATAATTGCAATTAAGCGTTCTCTTGGACTATCGATAATTCTAGTTGCAATTACACCGGCAGCATTACAACCAAAACCCATGCTCATGGTTAAGGCTTGTTTGCCGTGTGCTCCAGATTTTTTTAATAAATGATCTAAGTTAAAAGCAACTCTAGGTAAATAACCAAAATCTTCTAATAATGTAAAAAGTGGAAAAAAAATTGCCATTGGAGGTAACATCACTGCTATTACCCAAGCCAATGCTAAATACACACCATCAAATAAAAACCCACTTAACCACCAAGGAAATCCAATAGATTCTCCAATTGTTTTCAGCCATGGATATATGTTGCCTATCAATAAATCGGAAAGTAAACCAGAAGGGTAATTTGCTCCAATAATAGTTAACCATAAAACAAAAGAAAGTATTAAAATCATTATAGGGAATCCCCAAATTTTACTAGTTACAATTTTGTCTATTCTTCTATCAAAACGAAAGCGTTTTACATCTCCTTTTTTACGAATGGAATTTTGAGTAATAGTTGCAGCATCTGAATAAATTCCTTCTGTTAATTTATCATGAAATCCTTCACCTATTTGCCACCTTAAATCATTACTTATATTTAATATTCTATTCGTCTTCATATTTTATTAATCTACATTCAATAATTTAATTATTCAGTAATAAATTCCCCAGTTTTTATCGCCTCAATAATACGTTCATCTCCATCAAGTAAACGAAGTGCTATCCACCTGCTATTTGGCACATCTGGGTATGCTGTTTCTATTTCTAAACTTAATTTTTCAATGGCATTTTTTATGTTTTTTGGTATGTTTTTTATACGATGAGGTTTGCATTTAATTTCACCGGTTGCAACTTGATGAACCGTTTTTAGTAATTCAGGTATTCCTTCTTTAGATCTTGCACTAGTCGGTACAACAGGAATTCCTAAATCACGTGCTAACGTTCTATCATCAATTTCAATTTCTAAACGTTTAGCTTCATCCATTAAATTTAAACATAACACAGCTTTATTGGTTATTTCTAATATTTGCAATACTAAATTTAGGTTGCGTTCTAATCTGCTTGCATCAACCACAATTATGGTTACATCTGGTTTACCAAAAAGTATAAAGTTTCTAGCAACCTCTTCATCTTGAGATGTGGATAGTAACGAGTATGTGCCTGGTAAATCAACTAATTTATATTTTTTATCATTATAACTATATCCACCTTCAGCACGTGTTACCGTTTTTCCTGGCCAATTTCCAGTATGTTGTTTTAATCCAGTTAATGCATTAAATACAGTGCTTTTTCCTGTGTTTGGATTTCCTGCTAATGCAACTACATAGTTATTATCTTCAATATTTACTCCCAGTTTTTTAAGGTTTGAAGCTTGGTTTAAGTCACAACCTTCACAAGCACTATTTGTTCCTTTTTTCATTTGTCTTTAATTTTTTCAATTAATATGAATTTAGCTTGTTCGTTTCGCAATGCAATGGAAGTATTTCTTACTAAATAGGCTCTTGGATTTTTCATTGGACTTGTTAAATCTAACTCAATTTTAGTATTTATTACAAATCCTAAATCAAGTAATCTTCTTCTTATTTCTCCTCTACATTCGCGGGAAATTCCTATTATTTTAGCTTGTTCCTTTTCTTTTAAATTTGAAAGCCTAAAGATGTTTTCTTCTGAAACTTCTTCCTTTTTTAGTTCGGATATTGTAATGTTATTTGCTACAATTGGAGCTAAAATAAATTCTTCCCCTTCTGAATGAAAAACGATTCGTTTTTCGTTGTTCTCAGTAATAAGTACATGAGATCCAATATGTAAGTCTTCTGCTAAAATTTGTTGATAAATAATTTCTGGCTCATCTTCTATATGAATAATTCTCCCAATTGCTCCTTCTTTAAATGTTGGAAGTGGCTTCCCATTAATTGGCTCAACCTCACCTGTTTCTGTAGGGATTGGATCACCGTGTGGATCGAACCTTGGATTTCCTAAATTAACTGCTAATTCTTTTGCTTGAATGGAATCTAATTTGTGTTCCATTTTTTCTGCAATTTCGTGCCAATCTTTTTTATCAAAACCTGTTTTTTCTGAAAGATATTTTTCCCATAATCTATGCACTCTTATTATTCTCAGTGCATAGTCCATACCAGATTCATTTAATTTTATATCCCCGTTTTTAAAACTTATTAAGTCTTTATTTTCCATTTCAGCAATAGTTCCCAATATTTTTTTTGGACTGCCGCTTAAAGAGTTAATAATATCATTGCTGTTTAAATTGTTACCATTATCTTCAGCATGGTATAATTTTTTTAAAATATCTTCAATCAGTGTTTTAGAATCAGTTTTAAAACTTCTTTTTACTCTCCAAAACATACCACTTTTTGGGTAAAATAAAAGAAAAAGGAGCAATACTATAATACCAAATACAACTAAGGATGTTACTGGGTTTGTCATGGTTTTATTTAATGTTTACAAATATGTTGTTACATATTTTATTTGATAATGTAAGATTGGTTCCGCTACTTAATTTTACAGTTATTGAATTGTCAAAATCCAATTTGTCTAATACCGTTAATTCTGAATCAATATTTAAAGCATGCCTATCTAAAAATTGTAGTAGAGCCTTTGAATTGTCTTTAACACAGGTTATTTTATAAGCATTGTTTTGTATTGCATCGCTCAATAAAATAGCTTTTTCAGCCCTCATTTTTCCTTTTGCGTCCGGTATGGGATCACCATGGGGGTCTTTTGTTGGAAAATTTAAAAAGGAATCTAATCTTTCAATTAAATCATCAGATTCAATATGTTCCAATTGTTCAGCAATTTCATGAACTTCATCCCAATTAAAGTTTAATTTATTTACTAAAAAAACTTCCCATAATCTATGTTTTCTAACTATTTTTATAGCTCTTTTTTTACCTTCGGAAGTAGTAGTTACTCCTTTGTATTTTTGATAATTAACTAAACTTTTATCAGCCAATCTTTTAATCATATCAGTTACAGAAGAAGCTTTTGTACGCAAGCTTTTTGCTATTAAGGTAGTACTTACATTTTTAGATTGGGATATTTCTAAATGGTAAATGGATTTTAAATAATTTTCTTCTGTAGATGATAACATGATAAAACAATTTATTTAGACAAATATAATCATAAATTTAGATTAATCTAAAATTATATTTAAATAAAGGTTTCTTCTAAATAAAATTGTAAAAATTGTATTTTTGAATAAAAAGAGATTCAAATGAATATAGCAGTTTATGGAGCAGGTGGAGTTGGAGGTTATTTTGGTGCGCGATTAGCCCAGGTAGGCAATAATGTGACTTTTATTGCACGAGGTAAGCACTTGGAGGCAATTCAAAAAAACGGATTACAACTAAAAAGTATAAAAGGAGATTTTTTATTACAACCGGCAAAAGCAGTAGCTGAAATTTCAGAAGTAAAAAACATTGATTTAATATTAATATGTGTAAAAACATGGCAGCTCGTTGAAGTTGCTGAAAAAATAAAAGCTATTTTAAATTCAAATACATTGATAATTTCATTATTAAATGGTGCTGAGAATGCATCAATTTTATGTAATATTATTGATAAAAAACACGTTTTAGGAGGGTTATGTAAGATAATAAGTAAAATTGAAGATTACGGAATTATAAATCATATTTCTTACGAACCAACTATAGTATTTGGGGAATTAGACAATAAGAATTCAAAAAGAGCTATAGCTCTAGAACAGCTTTTTTTAAATGCAGGAATTAAAACAATATTAGCGGAAGATATTCAAAAAGAAATTTGGACTAAGTTTTTATTTATTTCTACAATTAGTGCCATTGGTGCTTTGACAAGAGCAACTTTGGGTGAAATGATAGCGAAACCTCAAATTAAAAAAATGATGTTTCAAACTGCCAAGGAAATTGAATGTATTGCTTTGGCAAAAGGTATTAATTTTCCTAAAGATACAATTGCTAAACAATTTCAAATAATAGATAGTCAGCCATATAATGCAACATCATCTTTACAGAGGGATATTTTAGAAGGAAAACCATCTGAATTAGAGGCCCAAAATGGTGCTATTGTAAAAATGGGAATTGAATTAGGAATTCCAACGCCAGTAAATTCGTTTATTTATTATTGTTTATTCCCACAAGAAAAAAAAGCCAGAAAATTAAATTAATTTCTTTTTTGGTTTTTTACTAATTAAAAAAACACCAATAATTACCAAAAAACAACTTAAAATTTTAATAATATTTATGTCTTGAGCATATTCCTTGTGCCCCATCGCATAGGCATAAATGCTTACCATTATAAAACTTAATACAGGTTGTAAGTAAATATAGCTCCCATTAACAGAAGGGGAAACAAAGTTTAGTGCATAAATATTAAATAAATAAGTTAAAAAAGTAGTTCCAATAATTACAAAAGTAATAGCAAGGTAAGTGTTGGTTGTAAAAGCACTAAAATCTGTATTTAGTAAATCGTTTATTCCAAAGGGGAAAACAAAAATGAGTCCAAAAAGAAAAACCCAACTTATAACCGTAATAGCCTTATATTTTTTCATCAAAGGTTTTACCAATACTAAATACAATCCATATGAACAAGCATTCATAAAAACAAATAGGTTACCCTGAAAGGAACTGGTTCCTTCAGCACTTTTGCCATATATAATAAGGAGAACCGCTCCAATGCCGCCAATTAATATTCCAATATATTTATTAGTTGTAATTTTTTCCTTCAAAATAAAAACACTTAAAACAAGAACTATAACAGGAGTAGTGGTTATAATTATAGAAGCATCAATGGGTGAAGTTAAACTTAGTCCGTGAAAAAACAACAACATATTAGTTGAAATTCCAAACAATCCACAAAATGCTAAAAGGATAAAATCATTTTTTTCAACTTTTTCTTTTACAAATTGCTTCACAATCCAAAATAAAAAACCCGCTGCAATTATTCTTAGCAAAACTAATGCTGAAGGACCAATTTTATTTGGCATAACTCCTTTCGCAATTAAAAAATTAGCACCATAAATTAGATTTGCTCCAAACAAGGCAAAATGCGCTTTGTAATTGTTTTCTTTCAAATTAACTAAAGATTATTTAAGATGAGAAAATTACAATTTTCATAGAAACAAATAGGTATTATTTTATCTATTTACCCATTTAAAATAACATCGTTATTAATTCAAAACAAACACTTTATAGTTTTCTTTTTAAAACGTAACTTTGCGCTTTCAAAATTTGAATAGTAGAAATGGAATATAACTTTAGAAAGATAGAAGCTGACTGGCAAAAATATTGGGCAGATAATCAAACGTTTAAAGCAGAAAATAAATCGGATAAGCCAAAATTTTACGTACTAGATATGTTTCCCTATCCATCAGGAGCGGGTTTACATGTTGGGCATCCGCTTGGTTATATAGCATCTGATATTTACGCACGTTACAAGCGACATAAGGGTTTTAACGTATTACATCCACAAGGATATGACTCTTTTGGATTACCTGCAGAACAGTATGCTATTCAAACGGGGCAACATCCAGCTATTACAACTGAAGCTAATATTAAAACCTATAGAAAGCAGTTAGATAAAATTGGATTTTCATTCGATTGGTCTCGAGAAGTAAGAACTTCTGATCCAAATTATTATAAATGGACACAGTGGATTTTTATTCAATTATTTGAATCATATTATTGTAAAGATGCGGATCAGGCAAGAGATATTTCTGAATTAATTGAAGTTTTTGTAGCTGAAGGAAATGAAAGAATAAATGCTGTTTGTGATGATGAAGTTGAGAATTTTACAGCGCAAGATTGGAAAAATTATTCAGATGCAGAAAAACAAGATATACTTTTAAAATATAGATTAACATTTTTATCTGAAACAGAAGTTAACTGGTGTCCTGCTTTAGGTACCGTGTTGGCAAATGATGAAATTGTAAACGGAGTTTCGGAACGTGGAGGACATCAAGTTGTTCGTAAAAAAATGATGCAATGGAGTATGAGAATTACTGCCTATGCACAACGTTTACTGGATGGGTTAGATAAAATTAATTGGCCACAACCATTAAAAGATTCTCAAACATACTGGATTGGAAGATCTGAAGGTGCAATGGTTTCTTTTAAAGTTGATGGATTTGATGATAAAATTGATGTATTCACCACACGTCCTGATACAATATACGGAGTAAGTTTTATGACACTGGCTCCAGAACATGAATTGGTTTCAAAAATTACTACAGCTGACCAAAAAGAAGCAGTTGAAGCCTATGTAAAAGCTACTGCAAAACGCAGTGAACTAGAGCGTATGGCTGACGTAAAAACCATTTCTGGAGTATTTACTGGAGCGTATGCTTTGCATCCTTTTACTGGTGAAAAAATTCAAATTTGGATTGGTGATTATGTACTGGCAGGATATGGAACTGGTGCAGTAATGGCGGTACCTTGCGGTGATGAACGTGATTATGCATTTGCAAAACATTTCGGTTTAGAAATTCCGAATATTTTTGAAAATATTGATATTTCTGAAGAAGCTTGTTCAACAAAAGAAGGAATTAAAATTGCAAATTCTGATTTCTTAAATGGCTTAACATACAAGAAAGCTATGAAAAGAATTATCTACGAAATTGAACAAAAGGGTTTTGGTTACGGAAAAGTAAATTACCGTCTGCGTGATGCTGTTTTTAGTCGTCAACGTTATTGGGGTGAACCTTTTCCAGTTTATTATAAAAATGGCTTACCTCAAATGATTGACAAACAATATTTGCCAATTGTATTGCCAGAAGTTGAAAAATATTTACCAACCGAAGATGGAAAACCACCTTTAGGGAATGCAACTATTTGGGCTTGGGACACTGTTAAAAACGAAGTTGTAAGTAATGATTTAATAAATAACGAAACTGTATTTCCTTTAGAATTAAATACAATGCCAGGTTGGGCAGGAAGTTCTCAATATTTTAATCGTTATATGGATTCTCAAAATAATGAGGAGATGTTTTCTAAAGAAGCCATTAATTATTGGCAAGATGTAGATTTATATATTGGTGGTAGCGAACACGCAACAGGTCATTTATTATACTCTCGTTTTTGGCAAAAATTTATGTTCGACAGAGGTTTTGTACCAACTGATGAATATGCTAAAAAGTTAATTAACCAAGGTATGATTACTGGCACGAGCGCTTTTGTTTATAGAGTTGAAGGTGAAAATAAATTTGTTTCAAAAAAATTAATTGGCGAATTAAAAGTACAACCAATTCACGCAGATGTTTCTTTTGTAAATACACATGATGAATTAGATATTGAAGCTTTTAAAATCTGGAGACCAGAATATAAAGATGCTGAATTTATTTTAGAAAATGGAAAATATGTTGTAGGTAGAGAGGTTGAAAAAATGTCAAAATCTAAATACAATGTTGTAAATCCAGATGAAATTTGTGAAGAATATGGTGCGGACAGTTTACGGTTGTTCGAAATGTTTTTAGGGCCTTTGGAGCAATCTAAACCTTGGAAAACTTCAGGGATTTCAGGAGTTTATAGTTTCTTAAAAAAATTATGGAAACTTTATATTGTTAATGGTGAGTTTTCTGTTTCTGATGAAGTACCAACAGCAGAAGAGTTTAAAACGCTTCATAAAACAATTAAAAAAGTGGAAGAAGATATTGCTAATTTCTCTTTCAATACTTCTGTTTCAACATTTATGATTGCAGTAAACGAGTTAACAACTTTAAAATGTAATAAACGATCAATTTTAGAACCTTTAGCAATTATTATTGAGCCGTATGCTCCACATATTGCTGAAGAATTATGGTTTAAATTAGGGCATTCAACTTCAGTTTCAACAGTTGATTTTCCAATTTTTGAACCTAAATATTTAGTTGAAAGTAGTAAAGTATATCCAGTTTCATTTAACGGTAAAACGCGTTTTACTATAGAATTATCTTTAGATTTAGGTAAAGAAGAAATTGAAGCAGCAGTAATGGCGCACGAAAAAACACAAGAACAATTACAAGGTAGATCTCCTAAGAAGGTAATTGTAGTACCTGGTAAAATTGTAAATATTGTTGGGTAATCTAATTGCCATTCCTACCTTCGCAGGCATGACATTTTGAAACCGCTAATATGATAGATAAGTTTGAAATTATAGGTTTAATAGCCGCAGTTTTAACAACTTCGGCGTATGTTCCACAAGTTTATAAAACTTGGAAAACGAAATCTGCTGGAAACATTTCGTTAACTATGTATATTGCTATGTTTATTGGAATTATATTATGGCTTATTTATGGAATTCATCTGAATAGTTTTGCTATGATTGTTGCAAATAGTGTAACAGCTGTTCTTACTTTAATAATAATGGTTTTTAAGCTGAAATATAAATGATGAAATTTAAAAAAAATATTAATTATAACACAAGAAAAGTACATAGATATTTAGGAGTTATAATCGGTATTCAATTTTTATTTTGGACAATTGGTGGACTTTATTTTAGTTGGAACAATATGGATGATGTTCATGGGGAAACACTTTTAAAGCAAGAAAAGCATTATTTTTCAACAATAGATTTTGTTAAGATTCAAAAAGGGATAGATTCATTAAAAACAGAAGTTACCGTCGATTCAATCCATTCTATTGAAATAAAAGAAGCTTTTGGTGAGCCTTTGGTACAATTAAGATATTTTGAGGATCATCATTTAAAAATACAATTGATAATTGCTGAAACTGGAAAATTACGCCCACCATTTTCTGGGCAAGAGTGTTTAGAATTGGCCGAACAACAATTGAAAAAACCCATTAAAATTGTAAAGGCCAAACTATATAATAAACATAGCACAGGAGCTCATCATGAATATAGAGGAAAACAACTTCCAGCTTATGCTTTTACGTTAGATCATCCTACAAATACAACAATTTATGTTTCAACAGAACTTGGTGAAATAACAAGTGTTAGAAATAATAATTGGCGCCGGTTTGATTTTTTATGGATGCTTCATACAATGGACTACAATTCTAGAGATTACATTACAAATTGGACACTTCGTATATTTTCAGGTTTAGGGATTTTAACTATTTTTTCAGGGTTTTTTCTATTTTATAAAACATCTACTACCATTAGAAAAATAAGAAATAAATAATAGAGATAATTTGTCCTAATTAAAATTGATTAAATGGTATGTTTATTGAGGCATTGGCTGTGAAATAATCAGTATATTTACTTCAAATAAAAGCATGAAGATAAAACAACTTTCACTTAGAATTCGAATTTTTTTGGCAATGATATTATTAATATTATTGGCATCAATATTAATTGCAGCTGTTACAATTTATCAATATAAAGAGCAAACTGATGAATATAATCAAGGAAGGTTAGAACGAAAAGAAGAAGCTGTAAAAGCATCGATTAATTATTGGTTGAATAGTGGTAATGGTAATACTTTTCCGGTTGTTGAAGAGAATTTAGAATATATATTTAGAGAAAAGATCTACGAAATTTCAGATATAGAAAAGTTAGAAATTAATATTTACAATTTATCTGGGGATATTGCAAAAACTTCACACTCAGGGTTTGTTCAAAGTAGCACTCCTACAAAACTAAATGATACTATTTTAAAATACGTAAGAAACAAAATTGATCATCGTTTTGTAAATACTAATACTGAACATGGGAAAAGTCTACAATCATCCTATTCATATATTACAGACAACAAATTTAAACCAATTGGAATCTTAAATTTGCAGTATGTACAGGATAATACAGCTCAAGACAAGGATTTAGAGGAGTTTTTGTTAAGAATGGCGTACGTTTATATTTTAATGTTTTTATTGGCTATTGGTTTGGCGTATTTTATTTCAAGTTATATTACAAGAAATATAAAAGCTATAACTGATAAAATTAAGCAAACTAGGTTAAATACTTCTAACGAAAAAATTACTTTAAAGAATCCAAGTTCAGAAATTTTCACTTTGGTAAATGCATATAACAATATGGTGGATGAGCTAGAAAAAAGTGCTGTAAAATTAGCAAAAGGGGAGCGTGAACAAGCGTGGCGTGAAATGGCAAAACAAGTGGCGCACGAAATTAAAAATCCATTAACTCCAATGCGATTAACAGTGCAAAGTTTTCAAAGAAAATTTGATCCTAATGATCCTAAAATCCATGAAAAAATTGATGAATTTAGTAAAACATTAATTCAGCAAATAGATATTATGAGTTCTATAGCTTCAGCATTTTCAAATTTTGCTAAAATGCCAACAGCTCAAAGGGAAGAATTAAATGTGGTTAATGTAGTAAAACTTGCTTTAGATATTTTTACAGAAGATTATATTTCGTTTTTTCCTCAGCAACATGAAATTATTGCCGAATTAGATAAAACACAAATAATTAGGGTTGTAACTAATTTGGTAAAAAATGCAACACATGCGTTAGAAGAAACCGATAATAGAAAAATTGAAGTAACTGTTTCAGAAGATAATGGTAATGTTGAAATTATTGTTGCAGATAATGGAAAAGGAATTTCAGATGAAGATAAAGATAAAATATTTGAACCTAAATTTACCACGAAATCAAGTGGAATGGGCTTAGGTTTACCAATGGTAAAAAATATAGTTGAAGCTTATAATGGAACTATTACTTTTACCACACAATACAACAAAGGAACCGTTTTTAAAATAGTATTACCAAAAAAATAATTTTATGAATTTCGAAAATATTCTAATTGAGCAAAAAGGGAATTTAGCCATATTAACTATTAATAGACCTTCAAAATTAAATGCCTTAAATAAGATAACTATTGAAGAATTGCATAACGCATTTAAATTATTAAATGATGATAATGATGTAAAGGTTATTATAGTTACAGGAAGTGGAGAAAAAGCATTTGTTGCTGGTGCTGATATTTCAGAATTTGCAAACTTTAGTATTGAAGAAGGTACTGAACTTGCCCGAAAAGGACAAGAAATATTGTTTGATTTTGTTCAAAATTTAAGTAAACCAGTTATTGCAGCTGTAAACGGTTTTGCATTAGGTGGCGGATTAGAATTAGCAATGGCGGCACATTTTAGAGTAGCAAGTACCAATTCAAAAATGGGATTGCCTGAAGTTAGTTTGGGTGTCATTCCTGGTTATGGAGGCACGCAACGTTTACCGCAATTAGTCGGTAAAGGAAAAGCTATGGAAATGATTATGACTGCTGGAATGATTTCCGCTGAAGAAGCAAAAAAATGGGGTTTGGTTAATTATGTGGTGGAGCAAGAAGAATTATTACCATTATGTGAGAAATTGGCAACTAAAATTTCAGGAAATTCCTCGGTTGCAATTGGTGCAGCTATCAAATCGATTAATGCAAATTATACGAATTGTGTAAATGGTTATAGCGTTGAAATTGAAAATTTCGGAGTTAGTTTTGGAACTGAAGATTTTAAAGAAGGAACTACTGCTTTTTTAGAAAAACGTAAACCAAATTTTTAAAAAATGCGATTTATTTGTACAAATCTTTTTAAATAGTATAACTCTTTTATTGAAGATATTACAACACCCAATTTTAAGGAAGTATGTATAAATTTTAACTCATCATCTAAAATTTCAACAATAATACCAACATGGTTAATTGTTTTTGTTCCATTAGTAGCAAAAAAGATTAAATCACCAACTTTAGCTTCAGATTGTGGTATGGTAATTCCTGTTTTAGACTGTTCTTTTGAGGTGCGAGGCAATGTTATTTCATTTTCTTTAAAAGCGGTATACACAAAACCTGAACAATCAAAACCTTTATCTGTTACACCTCCTCGCTTATAACGGGTTCCAATATATTTAGCACTCGTTTCAATAAGATTTAAGGGATTAAAAAATGTTGATAAAGAGTCTTTTAAAATATCAGGATTAAACTCTTCAACAAAATTTTCTTTGTCTTTTGAAGCGTTTTCAACAATAACAATTTCTTCTTCCTTCAAAATTAATAAATAACCTATTGGAAGTGTTTTTACAACTGTAGGATTTAAGCGTTTTATTTCTTGAAGTGGAATACCATATTTACTTGAAATTTTAGTCAATGTTTCTCCCGATGTTACTTTATGTATTTTTCGTTCAATTATTATTGAACTTATACTGTCATATTTTGCTGAAGATACCGTTGTATCAGGAATTTGTAAAATAGTATTTATCTGTAATACTTTTCCTTTTACAGTTGGGTTTAGCTCGTAAATGATTGCAAGATTTAGATTGTATTTTTCAGCAATTTCTGAAATAGATTCCCCTTTTTCAACTGTATGGTATAATCTATTTTGAGCAAAGCCAATGGTATTTGCAAGTAAAATTAAAACAGAAAACAGTTTAAAATCTATGTTCATAAACTAAAAATCTTTCTTTTGAAAAGAACGACGAAAGATATAAAATCTATTTACTGAAAATATGCTGATTAAATTTTTAACATTTTTTTAATTCAACTTAGGAAACTAAAGTTTTCCTTCCCACTCGTTATAAAACTGTTGAAGAAAGGTTTCCATATATAAATGCCTTTCAGCCGCGATTCGCCGTCCAGTTTTGGTATTCATTCGATCTTTTAATAATAACAATTTTTCGTAAAAATGGTTTATTGTAGGAGCCTTTGATATTTTATATTCTTCCTTAGTTTGATTTAGTTTTGGTGCAATTTCAGGATTGTATAAAGGGCGGTTTTTAAACCCACCATAATTAAAACAACGAGCAATTCCAACGGCACCAATAGCATCTAATCTGTCTGCATCTTGCAAAACAAGAAGTTCAGGGGAAGTAAAATTTTGTTCGAAATTGCCTCCTTTAAAAGAAATATTGGAAATAATCTTTTCAATATGAATTATAATTTCATTGGGCACATTTTCATTTTCCAAAAATTTACGAGCAATTTTTGGACCAACTGTTTCGTTACCATTGTGAAATTTTGAATCTGCAATATCATGTAGCAAAGCACCTAATTCAATTATAAAGAGGTCAACATTTTCATTTTTAGCAATTAGTTTAGCATTGTTCCAAACTCGTAATATATGAAACCAATCGTGCCCACCTTCGGCATCCTTTAAGGTTGATTTTACAAAGGAAACTGTATTTGAAATTATTTGTTCTTTTTTCATGTTATAAAAATAAAAAGAAGAAGTTTAAAAAGTGTTTTTGAATGTTTTTCTAGTTAGCTTTATTACAAGCTATTAATTAACAATAGTACATTTGCCATTAATACACTCAATATTGCTAGGAGGTGCAACGGCCATGCAATCTGAAATAATTCCCCATTTAATATTAAAAGCTGCTTCAAGATCATTGTATGTAAATACTTTTTCTTTTAATAAATCTACATCAATTGAATTATTAAAAACTAAATAACTTTTTGGCCCACCACAAGCTTTACTGCCAAACGCAATAAAATCACAATTAGAATTTTCAGAACAAGTCCCGGAATTTACCAATTGTTCAATTTCTGTTTTTAGATTATTTAATTCATTTTTATCTTGTACCTGAGAATTTTCAGAATTATTTGAACAAGCAAAAACGATTGCCAAAAGAGCAATCGTTTTAACAATATGTTTTATTATTTTCATCATTATGAAAGAAAACATTTTAGCAATATTCTTCGTAGGCTGCAGTTAAATTAGAAGCAATAACTTCGGCTGGTCTTCCTTCAATATGGTGACGTTCCAACATATGAACTAATACACCATCTTTAAATAAAGCTATTGCTGGTGATGATGGAGGAAAAGGAATCATAAATTCTCTTGCTTTTCCAGTAGCCTCTGTATCTACTCCTGCAAAAACAGTTACCAAGTTATTTGGAATTTTATTAAATTGTAACGAAGCAACTGCTCCTGGTCTGCAAGTTCCTGCCGCACAACCACAAACTGAGTTTACAACTACTAATGTTGTACCTTCTTTTCCTAGGATTTCTTCAACATCTTGTGCTGTATGTAATGATATAAAACCTGCATTTTCTAATTCTAATTGCATTGGTTTAACTAATTCTGGTGGATACATATTTTTCGATTTTTTTTGTTAGAAATTATTTAGTGAGCAAATATAACAGTTTAAACACGAAAAGTTTATAATTATTTTAACAACTGTAACATCTGTTGACTTTTTGCTTACTAATATTTCAATTATCTTTGCAACTTTAAAATAAATTATGGGAAATTTTGTAAAATGGTTAGGTGCAGGATTGGGTTTTGCTGTAGGTGGGCCAATAGGAAGTGTTTTGGGGTTTGTTGTAGGAAATTTTATTGATGGGTTTAGTAGAGAAGATATTGAACGCGCTAGAACTTTTAGAACTTCAGGTAGTAATGTGGAATCAGGTGATTTTGAAATAAGTTTATTATTGTTATCGGCAGTAGTTATTAAAGCTGATGGAAAAGTTAATCAAACGGAATTGTCTTATGTTCGAAATCATTTTAAAAGTATGTATGGAGAAGAAAGAGCTAGTCATGCATTTAAACTTTTCAATGGTTTTATAAAAAACAATAATTTTTCTACGCGACAAGTTTGTATGCAGATTCGACAGAATATGACACATGCATCAAGATTGCAACTAGTTCATTTTTTATTTGGTATTGCAAAAGCAGATGGTGCAGTAATTGAAGTTGAAGTAAATGCTATTAAAACCATTGCAAGTTATTTATACATAAGTCCACAAGATTTTGAATCTATAAAAGCAATGTTTTATGATAGTTCAGAAAGCGCTTATAAAATTTTAGAGATAGAAAAAACAGCTACAAATGATGAGTTAAAAGCAGCTTATAGAAAAATGGTTAAAAAATATCATCCTGATAAATTGCAACATCTTGGAGATGAGCATGTAAAAGGAGCAGAGGACAAATTTAAGCAAGTTCAAAAAGCATACGAACAAATTCAAAAAGAAAGAGGAATTTAATTTTTGTGACTTATTAAAAAAGTATGTGTCTCAAAGTTAGTTAGTAATTAGTTAAAGGGAATATTTTAACGCTAAAGTTTTTATATTCATCCCGAAATTAATATGGCGCCTCAATTGAGGCGCTTTTTTTATGTAAAAAAATGATTTATAAAGGGTGATTTGTCATTAAAATAACTATTTGTGACTTTTAATTAAAGTAGGTGTCAAATAATAGGTTAGTATGAAATTTACGATAGGTTAAACTTTAACCCCAAATTTTATTAAGTGTCTCATTTTATGAGACGCTTTTTTTATTTTAAATACAATGCAATATCCCTTGGTTCTTCTAATACAGATTTAACAATTTGTAAAGTCCCGTCTTTTTTTGAAATAATATGCCATTTTATTAATGATATTTTCAAATCAACAATTTCAATTCCAGTAATTGAACGAGGATGTACACAACTACCATCGTTAAAATAAGGAAGTTCATTTGGTTCAGGAAATCTTGGTCTATGGGTGTGCCCAGCTATAACCATTTGGTTATTATTTGCTAAAATCCATTTTTTAAGTCGACGTTCTACTTTAATTAATTCTTTAAAGTTTTTAGCAGGACTTGTAGGGTCTTTAATACCAACAACTTGCAATGGTTTCCATAAAACCCTCACTAAAAATCGACTCCATTTCCACCAAACATAATTATAAAAATCTGCTTGATGACCGTGAATTAATAGTATATTTTTATTAAACCCTTCAGGTTCTAGAACAATTCCTTCATTAAAAATGAGCCCTTTTAATAGATCTTTATCAGTACCAGTAATTTTATCAAAGTAAGAATCTAATAATTTGGTAGATTTTTTTTCACTTTTTAAAGTCATATCATGATTTCCCCAAATCATATGCAATCTATTTTTTAAATGAAATTTTCGCATTAAAAGAAAATCATTTTTGTGTGCTTCAAAAACTTCATTAAAAAAAAGATTTTCCCATAACTCTATGCCGTCACCAAGTTCAATATATGTAAAGTCTTTTTCGTAATAATTACGCAAAGCATGGTAATAAATATTACTATTGTTGGCAAAATCATCGGCATAACTGTTGTCACCTCTATGGCAATCGCTAAAAAAAATAAATTTAGAATCTTTATTTAACGGAATTCTTTTAGCGTTTTTATACGAATTAGATATAATTTGTTGAATCATATTTAGTTTCAATAAATTTTAAATGTAAACTTATAATAAAACATCCAAAAATCATTGCTTTTTGGATGTCATTTTTTGTTATTTATACCAATGTTATTTTCAATAAAATACGTAATTTCGCAAACTAATTGAATTAAAGCACAAAAATGAGTAAAAAGTTTAGAGAATATAAGGGTTTGAACCTCACTAAAGTAGCAGATGAAACTTTGGCGTTTTGGGAAAAGGAGCATATTTTCGAAAAAAGTATATCAACAAGAAGTGAAAATAAACCGTTTGTATTTTTTGAAGGACCACCTTCAGCGAATGGATTACCAGGGATTCACCATGTAATGGCGCGAGCAATAAAAGACATTTTTTGTAGGTATAAAACTTTGCAAGGTTTCCAAGTTAAAAGGAAAGCAGGTTGGGATACTCATGGATTGCCTATTGAATTAGGTGTTGAAAAAGAATTAGGTATTACTAAAGAAGATATTGGTACAAAAATAACTGTAGAAGAGTACAACGAGGCTTGTAAAAAGGCCGTTATGCGTTATACTGATGTTTGGAACGACCTTACAAAACGTGTTGGTTATTGGGTGGATATGGAAGATCCATATGTTACTTACAAACCAAAATACATGGAAACAGTTTGGTGGTTGTTGGCTCAAATGTATAAAAAAGACTTAATTTATAAAGGTTATACCATTCAGCCGTATTCTCCAAAAGCAGGAACAGGTTTGAGTTCACACGAATTAAATCAACCAGGTACTTATCAAGATGTTACAGATACATCTGCAGTTGCACAATTTAAAGCAGTTAAAAATACGTTGCCAAAAATGTTGCAAAATATTGATGGAGATGTGCACTTTTTAGCTTGGACAACAACACCTTGGACATTACCATCTAACACAGCGTTAACAGTTGGAAAAAAGATTGATTATGTTTTGGTAAAATCTTTTAACCAATATACGTTTGATCCAATAAATGTAGTTTTAGCGAAGAATTTAGTTGGAAAACAATTTTCAGGAAAGTATTTTGAAGTTGAAAATGAAGGTTTACTAGCTGAATATAACGAAAACGATAAAAAAATACCTTTTATTATTGTTAAAGAATTTAAAGGGACCGATATATTAGAAGCTAAATATGAGCAATTGTTGCCATATGCACTTCCTTATTTAAACCCTGAGAATGCGTTTAGAGTTATTGCAGGAGATTTTGTAACTACCGAAGATGGTACCGGAATTGTTCATACTGCTCCAACTTTTGGTGCGGATGATGCTATGGTTGCGAAGCAAGCGAGCCCAGAGGTTCCACCAATGTTGGTATTAGATTATAATGGAAACCCTGTTCCTTTGGTTGATTTACAAGGAAGGTTTACGAAACATATGGGTGAATATGCTGGGAAATATGTAAAAAATGAATATTATAACGAAGGTGAAGCTCCGGAGCGTTCCCTGGATGTTGAAATTTCAATTCAATTAAAAGAAGAGAATAAAGCATTCCACGTAGAAAAATATCGACACAGTTACCCTCACTGTTGGAGAACAGATAAACCAATTTTATACTATCCGTTAGATTCATGGTTTATTAAAGTTACGGACAAACGTGATAGAATGTTCGATTTAAACAATACAATTAATTGGAAACCAAAATCTACTGGGGAAGGTCGTTTTGGAAACTGGTTAAAAAATGCTAACGACTGGAATTTATCTCGATCACGTTATTGGGGAATTCCGTTGCCAATTTGGAGAACGGAAGATGGAACCGAAGAAATTATGATTGGTTCGGTTGAAGAATTAAAAAATGAAATGCATAAATCTGTGAAAGCAGGCTTTATGAAGGAGGATATATTTTCAGACTTCGAAGTTGGAAATATGAGTGAAGAAAACTATGATAAAATTGATATTCACAAAAATGTGGTTGATGCAATTACCTTAGTTTCACCAAAGGGACAGCCAATGATGCGTGAAGCTGATTTAATTGATGTTTGGTTCGATTCTGGTTCAATGCCTTATGCACAATGGCATTATCCATTTGAAAACAAAGAATTAATTGATGATAAAAAATTCTTTCCAGCAGATTTTATTGCTGAAGGAGTAGATCAAACACGTGGATGGTTTTATACATTGCACGCTATTGGAACGATGGTTTTTGATTCTGTAGCTTACAAAAATGTGGTTTCTAACGGGTTGGTGCTAGACAAGGAAGGTAAAAAAATGAGTAAACGTTTAGGAAATGCTGTTGATCCGTTTGAAACGATGGATAAATATGGGGCAGATGCTACACGTTGGTATATGATATCGAATGCGAATCCTTGGGATAATTTAAAATTTGATATTGAAGGAATTGATGAGGTTCGCAGAAAATTCTTTGGAACGTTATACAATACATATTCATTCTTTTCATTATACGCTAATTTAGATAGTTTTACATATGCAGAAGAAGAAATTGCATTAAAAGCCCGACCAGAAATTGACCGTTGGATTTTATCTGAATTGAATACATTAATAAAAAATGTAGAAAAATTCTATGAAGAATATGAACCTACAAAAGCTGCAAGAGCAATTCAAGATTTTGTTGGAGAGAATTTAAGTAACTGGTTTGTACGATTAAGTAGAAGACGTTTTTGGAAAGGTGATTATGAGCATGATAAAATATCTGCATATCAAACATTATATACTTGTTTGCTAAATGTTGCCAAGTTAGCTTCGCCAATTGCCCCATTTTTTATGGATAATCTTTATAAAGATTTAATATCGGTTTCAGGTAAAGAAAACTTTGAATCTATTCATTTGGCAGAATTTCCAAAATATGATGAAAGTTTGGTTGATGCTAAATTAGAACACAAAATGCAACAAGCCCAAAAAATATCATCAATGGTTTTATCGTTACGTAAAAAGGAAATGATAAAAGTGCGTCAGCCATTACAAAGAATTATGATTCCTATCTTGGATGAAGCGGATAGAGAAGAAATATTAGCTGTTGAAAACTTAATTAAATCGGAGGTAAATGTTAAGGAAATTGAGTTAATTGATGATGCTTCAGGTATTTTGGTAAAAACCATAAAACCTAATTTTAAAGTACTTGGGCCTAGGTTTGGTAAAGATATGAGGTTTGTTGCGCAAGCTATTCAAAATTTAAGTCAAGAAGACATTGCAATTGTTGAAAAACAAGGAGATATTTCTTTAATAATTAATGAAAATAATGTAAATTTAACAATAGACGAAGTTGAAATTACATCACAAGATATTGAAGGTTGGTTAGTGGCAAACCAAGGTAGTTTAACAGTCGCTCTGGATGTTACAATAACTGATGAATTGAGAAAAGAGGGAAATGCAAGGGAGCTAATAAATAGAGTTCAAAACCTTCGAAAAGAAACTGGTTTAGATGTAACTGATAAAATAAAGTTAATTATTCAAAAAAATGATATATTAGAGCGCTCAATTGCAGCGAATGAAGATTATATAAAAACAGAAACGTTAACAAATGAGTTGGTGTTCTTGGAATTATTAGAAAAAGGCACAGAAATTGCTTTTGACGAAGTAAACACCAAAATATTAATTGAAAAAATGTGAGATTATGAACGAAAATACTAGATATTCCGATAAAGATTTAGCTGAATTTAAAGAAATAATTTTAAATAAAATTGAATATGCTGAAGAAGATTTGGCTTTGATAAAAAGCGCATTTAAGAACGATAGCAATAATGGTACTGATGATACTTCTCCAACCTTTAAGGCTTTTGAAGAAGGTTCTGAAACTATGTCTAAAGAAGCTAATGTAGCTTTGGCAATTCGTCAAGAAAAATTTATTAGAGATCTCAAAAATGCATTGGTTCGTATTGAAAATAAAACTTATGGAATTTGTCGTGTAACCGGAAAACTAATTGTAAAAGAACGTTTAAAATTAGTACCACACGCAACATTGAGTATTGAAGCTAAAAATATGCAACAATAAAATAATTATATTATATATTTAAGAAGCTTCCTAATTTTTGGGAGCTTCATTTTTTAATACCACCCAAGTAAAAGCTCATTAAATTGAAAAAATCCATCGCAATTATAGTTATAGTCTTGTTATTAGATCAAATTAGTAAAATTTATATTAAAACTAATTTTTTATATGGTGAAGAGGTTGTTGTTTTTGATTGGTTTCGAATTCATTTTATTGAAAATAATGGAATGGCCTGGGGAGCAGAATTAGGAGGTAAAACAGGTAAATTAATTTTAACAATTTTCAGATTATTTGCAATTGTAGGTATCGGATATTGGTTATACAATTCTGTTAAAAAAAATGCCCCAACAGTTTTAATAGTTGCAATTTCACTCATTTTTGCTGGAGCAATGGGTAATATTATAGATTCAGTTTTTTACGGAATTATTTTTGATACTCCGAGAAATGCTACAGCCACAATGTTCGCAGATGAACCTTATGGAAAATTATTATATGGTAAAGTAGTAGATATGCTTTATTTCCCAATTTGGAGTGGTGATTTACCAGAATGGTTACCTTTTTGGGGAGGAAAACCCTTTACTTTTTTTAATGCCATTTTTAATGTTGCTGATACTGCAATTTCCACAGCAGTTGGAATATTAATTGTTTTTAATAAAAAAGCATTTCCAAAACACGATTAATTTCTTTTTGCCGACAATATTTTAGTATTTATTATAATTTAAATATTAATCGTACATTTGCGATTAACATATGAAAAGATCAAAACAAAACATAGAATATTTAGAAGAAACTGAAGAATTGGCAAGATTTGCAAAAGCTTTAGGGCATCCTACTCGAATTAAAATTTTAAATTATTTAGAAAATCAAAGTTGCTGTTTTACAGGAGACTTAATTGAAGTTATTCCATTGGCCCAATCAACTATTTCACAGCATTTAAAGGAGTTGAAATTAGCGGGGTTAATTCAAGGTGAAGTAAATCCACCAAAAATTAAATACTGTATTCATCAGGAAAATTGGGAAAAAGCGAAATCTTTATTTAATGAGTTTTTTAATAAAAAGGTGAATAAGAGTCAGAATTCTTGTAGTTAAAAAGTTAATTGAATCATTTGTTAATTTACAAGTATATATAACATTAAAATAAATTAAAATGAAAGTTATTAAAATATTAGGAACAGGTTGTCCAAGTTGTGTTTCAACAGAAAAAATTGTTTTTGAAGTAGTTAATGAGCTGAATATTGCTGCTAAAATTGTGAAAATAACAGATATCATGGAGATTATGCAATATGATGTTATGAGTACTCCTGCAATTGTTGTTGACGAAAAAGTTATGTTTAAAGGAAAGGTGCCTTCAAAAAATGAGGTAAAGGCTGTACTAGTTGATAATTTTGCAAATAATGCGTGTTGTTCTGATGAAGATACTGGTTCTTCTTGTTGTTCTTCAGATGAAAAGGAAACAGGTTGTTGCTAAAAAAGTAAAAGATGTTATATAAAGAAATAAATAACAGCATAGAATTGTTGAAAGATACCCAAATTTCAACTGAAAGAAAAATGGTACTTCAACCACTAATTGATTTTATTCAGTCTAAAATACTTGCAAATAAAAAGATTAATTTAAATTTTGTGTGTACACATAATTCCCGTAGAAGCCATTTATCCCAAATTTGGGCGCAAACTGCAGCTCATTATTTTGGTCTTAAGAATGTGTTTTGTTATTCAGGGGGAACAGAAGCAACTGCTATGTTTCCAATGGTTGGGAAAACTCTAGGGAATCAAGGATTTCAAATAGCTAAATTATCAGATGAAAAAAATTCTGTATATAGTGTAAAATATGGTAAAAATGAGCATCCAATTATGTGCTTTTCAAAAAAATATGATGATGTTTTTAATCCAAAAAGTGAATTTGCAGCAATAATGACTTGTTCACACGCTGATGAAAATTGTCCGTTAATTGTTGGTTGTGAAATTAGAATTCCTGTCAGATATGAAGATCCAAAAGTATTTGACAATACACCACAACAAGCTGAGAAATATTTAGAACGCAGTAATGAAATAGCTTTGGAAATGTTATATGTTTTTTCAAAAATTAAAAAGTAATGAAAACAAGACTTAAATTTTTAGATCGCTTTTTAACCTTATGGATATTTTTAGCAATGTTAATTGGTGTTGGGTTGGGTTATTTTTTCCCTCATATTTCTAACATAACAGAATCATTATCTATTGGCACAACAAATATTCCGTTAGCAATTGGGTTAATATTAATGATGTATCCACCATTGGCTAAGGTTGATTATAGCTTAATTCCATCAGTTTTTAAAGACACAAAATTAATGTCCATGTCTTTGTTTTTAAACTGGATTGTTGGCCCAATTTTAATGTTTGCATTGGCAGTAATTTTCTTAAGAGATGAGCCTGGATATATGTCGGGTTTAATTTTAATTGGTTTAGCACGTTGTATTGCAATGGTTATTGTTTGGAACGATTTGGCTGGAGCAAGTAGAGAATACGGAGCAACTTTGGTTGCTTTAAATAGTGTATTTCAAATTATTACATATAGTTTTTATGCTTGGTTATTTATTACATTTTTACCATCTTATATAGGTTTAGAAGGATTTGATGTAAATATTTCAATTGGTGAAGTAGCGCAAAGTGTCGCTATTTATTTAGGAATTCCATTTTTAATGGGTTATTTAAGTCGTTACTATATTGTAAAATACAAGGGTTTAGATTATTATAACAGAAAGTTTATTCCATTAATTTCTCCAATAACATTAATAGCTTTATTAGGAACAATTGTTTTAATGTTCAGTTTAAAAGGAGATTTAATTGTTGAAATTCCCTTTGATGTTTTAAAAATTGCAGTTCCTTTAGTTATCTATTTTGTGCTAATGTTTTTCGTGAGTTTCTTTATGGGAAAGGCAATGAATATAGATTACAAACGTAACGCTGCTGTTGCATTTACAGCAACAGGAAATAATTTTGAATTGGCGATTGCAGTTGCAATTGCTGTTTTTGGAATCAATTCACAACAAGCTTTTACCGGTGTAATAGGGCCTTTGGTTGAAGTTCCTGTTTTAATAGCATTAGTGAATGTTTCATTATGGTTTAAGAAAAAATATTATTAGAAGTTATACTTAATAGCAATTTGTATTAGCAATTTTTTATTGAAATTCCTTCGCTTATTGTTTTTGTTCATTGCTTCTAATTAATTCTAAATTTCTCTAGTTTGATAGCAGTTTGTGTTGTAATTTTAAGGAATGTTTCTAATATTTTTTTAAATAAATAAATTTCAAAAAATGAAAAATTTACTGTTAGTAGTGATATGTTGTTTACTTTTTGTTTCAACTTATGGACAAATGGTTAACAAAATTGAAGTAATAGATTTTCACTCAACTCATAGGTGTATAACTTGCAAAGCAATTGAATCAAATACAAAATTTGTGTTAGAAACTAATTTTGCAAAAGAATTGAAAGATGGGATTATCAGTTTTCAAATTGTGAATGTTGATGATGAGAAAAATTATAAGCTTGCCGAAAAATTTCAAGCTTCAGGGACTGCATTATTTTTAAATGTAATATCTGATGGAAAAGAAAAACAAATTGATTTAACCCAGTTTGGTTTTATGTATGGAAAGAATAAAGAAGAGTTTGTAAAAAGATTAAAGAGCAGAATTGAAAGACAGCTGAATAAAATCTGAAAGAATTTTTATTCTAATATGAGTAATATTAAGTGTTAATTTTTTTAAACCTAATTTAATAAAAGATGAAATCTGAAAAAGGGAAAATTGTACTTGCTTTAGTAGTATTTTTAGTAACGTTTGTTGTGTTTAAGTATATATTTTCTAATTGGGATTATATAAAATCTCTTTTATTTGAAGGTTAAAAGTTATTGAGATTTGAAGTTGAAATTTCACTTTTTTATTAAATGCTTACTTTTTGAATTTCTTCTACAAACTTTAATAAATCATCAATTTCTACATGATCCATCATAATAACCTTATACCATTTGTTTTCGCCTTCATGAGTTTGTGGAACTAATCCATATTTGTGAGCTAAATTTACAGGCACATACTTTGATTTTATCGTAACAATATTCATAAAAGGATCTCTAAAATATTCAATATTTAAAGCATCTAATTGTTGGATAAACCAATCCGTACGTAATAGTAAAGTGTTTATTTTTTCAAACCAGCCATAATATCCATAGCTAAATAAAATCATCCAAACGGCAATGGCATTTGCACCAGAACGGCTTCCAACAATGGTTAAATCCATTCCATCAACATATTGAGCTTCTTTAGTTAATACATTTTCAATTAGTCCCTTTCTACATAGAAAAACACCTGTTCCGTAAGGTGCTTGTAACATTTTATGAGCATCAATTGTAATTGAAGAAATGTTCGGATTTTCAAAATTCAGGGTTGAATTTCTGTTTGAAATTGGATAAATAAAACCACCAAAAGCACCATCAATATGTATTTTAAATTCAACCTTGTATTTTGTTAAAATTTCGGCATAAATATCTGGGTTATCAACCGAACCAAACATAGTTGTAGCCATATTTGAAATGACCATAAAGTACTTTTTTCCTTCAGAAATTAAATTTTTAACTATGTTATCTAATTCAGAAACAATTATTTCTCTCGAATTAAAATCTACAGGAATTGAAACAGTGTCTAAACTTAATAAATTTGAACCTTTATGTACGGAATAATGAGTGTCTTCAGAAGATAAAATTACCATTTCATCCAAAGTAGCATTATATTCTTTTTTATATAAATTTCTGTAAATCCATAAGGCTTGTATATTTGCTTCAGTTCCACCGGTTGCAATATAGCCGTCATATTCATTTTCTTCAGACTTAAAAATGTCAACAGCTAGTACACGAATTACCTCTTTTTCTAATTCTTGAGAACCTTTAAAAGCTTCCTCACTTTTTCCTAAAGTATGGCAACCTATATTGTTAGGATTCGCTATAAAAGATTTTAAAAGAGGTGAGTTGTTTAAAAATGTGCCATTTGTATTAAAAACATTTTCATCCAACCTTGAAACTGGATAGCCTAAATATTTACTATTTTCAAAATCTAGAGTAGATTCTAATGCCTTATCAATTCGCTTTATTAATTTTTCTTTTGAATACTTTTTCCAATACTTCATCTGAAATGTATTTTATGAATTATTTAAAAAATAGATTAAAAATCTATGTATTTTTAATATTTCGCAAAAATATGGATTTATTTTATATTAAGCTTAATTGTTTGTTGAATTTCATATGGAAACTAAAAACTATCTAAAAAGTAGTACTTTTATTTTTCAAAATGGTTAACTTTTGGAATTAGAAATTCAAATAAAAACTTTACCAAATCAACCTGGAGTTTATCAGTATTACGATAAGAACGGGGTAATTTTATATATAGGAAAAGCAAAAAATTTAAAAAAAAGAGTTTCATCTTACTTCACTAAAAACCACGAATACGGTAAAACAAAAGTATTGGTTAAAAAAATTGCCGATATAAAACACATTGTTGTTAGCACAGAAACAGATGCTTTAATATTAGAAAATAATTTAATAAAAAAGTACCAGCCAAGATATAATGTTATGTTGAAGGATGATAAAACATATCCTTGGATTTGCATTAAAAAAGAAAGATTTCCGCGTATTTTTTTAACTAGAAATGTTATAAAAGATGGGTCGGAATATTATGGACCATATACTTCAGTAAAAACTGCAAAAGCATTGTTGGATTTAATTAAAGAATTGCACCAATTACGTTCTTGTAATTATGATTTAAGTGAAAAAAATATTGAAATTGGAAAATACAATATATGTTTAGATTATCATATTGGAAATTGTAAAGGTGCTTGTGAAGGTTTGCAAACAGAACAAAATTACCAAAATGATATTATTGCTATAAGAAATATTATAAAGGGTAATTTTAAGGAATCCATTAAATATTTTCATGAATTGATGATGCATTTTGCTTCCGAAATGGAATTTGAAGAAGCACAAAAAATAAAAGAGAAAATTGATTTATTGGCTAATTATCAGGCGAAATCTACTGTTGTTAATCCATCAATTACAAACGTGGATGTATTTTCAATTGTTTCTGATGAAAGCTTTAGTTATATAAACTTTTTTAAAATATCAAATGGAGCTATTATTCAATCACATACTTCAGAAATTAAAAAGAAATTAAACGAAACGGATAAAGAATTGTTAGAACTTGCAATTATTGAGTTAAGGCAACGTTTTAATTCGCAATCAAAAGAAGTTTATGTGCCTTTTGAAGTTGAATTAGGAGAAGACATAAAGGTAACAGTTCCTAAACTTGGTGATAAAAAACGAATAGTAGATTTAAGTATTAGAAATGCAAAATATTATAGACAAGAGCGTTTTAAACAAATAAAAATTGTTGACCCAGATAGGCATATAAATCGTTTAATGGCTCAAATGAAAAAAGATTTGCGCTTAAGTAAGGAACCACGCCATATAGAGTGTTTTGATAATTCGAACATACAAGGTACCCATCCAGTTGCTGCTTGTGTAGTTTTTAAAAATGGTAAACCAAGTAAAAAAGATTACAGACATTTTAACATTAAAACTGTTGAAGGCTCGGATGATTTCGCTTCGATGGAAGAAGTTGTTTTTAGACGTTATAAACGTTTACAAGAAGAAGGACAGAGTTTACCTCAATTAATTGTTATTGATGGTGGAAAAGGGCAGTTATCTTCTGCATTAAAGAGTTTAAATGTTTTAGGTTTAAGAAATAAAATAGCCATTATAGGAATTGCAAAACGATTGGAAGAAATTTATTACCCAGAAGATCCAATTCCTTTGTATTTAGATAAAAAATCTGAAACACTAAAAATTGTTCAACAATTAAGAAATGAAGCACATAGATTTGGAATTACACACCACAGAAACAAAAGAAGTAAAAGCGCATTTATAAATGAACTTGAACAAATTTCTGGGATTGGTAACCAAACTGTTGTATCTTTATTAAAACATTTTAAGTCTGCAAAAAGAGTTGGTTTAGCATCAGTAAATGAGTTAGAATCTGTTGTTGGAAATGCAAGAGCCTTAAAAATATTTAATTATTATAAAAATAAATAACAACTGTGAAAAATAGTTTATTCATAGCTTTTATCTTGTCCGTAACATTTGTTTTTTCTCAGGAAATTCCTGAAAAAAAAGATTTAAAAGTAGGATTGGTTTTAAGTGGTGGTGGAGCAAAAGGCTTTGCTCATATTGCTGTTTTAAAAACCTTAGAAGAAGCTGGAGTTAGGGTAGATTATATTGGTGGTACTAGTATGGGAGCCATCATTGGCGCTTTGTATGCTTCAGGCTATAGTGCAAATCAGTTAGATTCAATAGTTAAATCCGTTGATTTTGAAAAGATTTTATCTGATCAAATACCTAGAAAATCAAAGCCTTTTTATGAAAAGGAAAGCGGTGAAAAGTATGCCTTATCCTTGCCAATTATATACAATAAAGTTGGCATTCCAAAGGCTCTTTCAGAAGGGCAGAACGTACTTAATTTACTTACAAAATTAACCCAACATGTTGGCAACATAACTGATTTTAATGATTTGCCAATACCATTTGTTTGTATCGCTACAAATTTAGAAACTGGAAAACAAGAAATTTTAAATAAAGGTTTTCTACCTGAGGCAGTTAAAGCTAGTGGATCATTTCCTACTTTATTGGCACCTGTGGAAATTGATGGAAAACTATTAACTGATGGAGGAATTGTGAATAATTTTCCAGTAGATGAAGTTAAAAACATGGGTGCAGATATTATTATTGGTGTAGATATTCAAAGTGGTTTAAGCGAAAAGGAAGATTTAAGTTCTGCATTAAGAATATTAAATCAAATTGTGGGATTTCAAATGTATAAAACATTAGAGTCTAAATATGAAAAAGTGGATGTACTTATAAAACCAGATTTAAAAAATTATAATGTTGTTTCTTTTGATAAATTAAATGAAATTATGGAGGAAGGAAAAATTGCATCACAGGAAAAAATAGAAGAAATTAAAGCCATTGCCCACCAGCAAATTCCAAAAGAAAAAATTAAAATTGAATCAAGTGAAGAAAAACTTTACCATATAAAAAATATTACGATACAAGGAAATTTAAACTATACTAGGGCTTATATTTTAGGAAAGCTAAATTTAAAAAAACAAGATTCAACAAGCTATAATAGGTTGGTTGAGAGCATTAACAACTTGTTTGCAACCGGTAATTTTGAAAACATTCAATATAAATTATTAGATAATACCGATAGTAAAACTTTAAGTTTAAAAGTGAAAGAAAACAGAATATCTAATTTTTTACAATTAGGTGCTCATTTTGACGATTTATATAAAACGGGAATTTTAATAAATACTACTGCAAAACACATTTTTAATAAGAATGATGTAGTATCGGCTGATTTAATTTTGGGAGATAATATTCGGTATAATCTTAATTATTTTATTGATAATGGATTTTATACCAGTTTTGGAATAAAATCTAGGTATAATAGTTTTAATTCAAATCTTAATTTTGAGGAAGCAGATGTAAATAAAATTAATTTAGTTTATGAAGATTTTACAAATGAAATTTATTTTCAGACAGTATTTAGTAGAAAATTTGCTATTGGGGTTGGTGGTGAGCACAAGCATTTAAAGGTGTTTACTGAAACAATTTCATCTCTTGAAACGGGTGTTTCTGAAGGGGAAAAAAGAAGATTGTATTTTGATAATTCTGATTATTTAAACGTAGTAGGATACTTGAAAATTGACACCTATGATAAAAAATATTTCCAAAAAAACGGTGTTTTTTTAAATATTGGGTTTAAATGGTTTTTGAGCTCCTCAGATTATAATAATAATTTTAATTCGTTTTCTCAATTAAAAGGAAAAATTGGCTTAGCCCATACTTTTTCTGATAAAGTTACAACTCATTTTATTTCAGAAGCTGGTATTACAATTGGGGAAAACAACAATAG
>Ga0102814_10000246_pt1 | contig 39600 bp, 29 predicted proteins | sample ColrivemetaGS741_FD_79112 | JGI IMG/M metagenome (GOLD analysis project Ga0102814, IMG submission 79112) | Estuarine microbial communities from the Columbia River estuary - Flood tide ETM metaG S.741 | ecosystem: Environmental > Aquatic > Marine > Intertidal zone > Estuary | place: USA...
CGACAAAAAGTTGTTTCCAACTTTTCCAACAAGCCGCTGGAACGGAATTCTATACTCGAAAAACACCTTACATATAACCCTCTCAAAAGTTGTTAATAACTTAATGTTGCTTTACATAGGAACAGCTGTTATGCGTAGTGCTTATTACTTTCTAAATTATTTTTTGATAAAAACATTCCAATTGTTAATGTCATTAAGCTTAATGTCCAAAGCCAATAACCTAAATCCAAACTGTCAATTTCTCCTAGTCGACCACTTTCTGATACTAAAATTTTTTTCCATGCTATAAATGATAAAGCAACTGTTGTGGAAACAAGTGAAAGTACTTTTGCTTGACCTTTTTTATTAAAAAATAAAATAACACTCAGAAAATATAAAGGATTTGCTAACCAAATTATCCATTCAAATATTCCACCGCCGAGAATTGATAATCCGCCCATAACTAACGTCGCAATTCCAGATAATGTTTTATCTTCAAGTTCAGTTGATGATATCGCAGGTTGAGTTAATGATATTACATAAACAATCAAGCTTGCGAAGACATATACTTTAGGATTTCTAAAAATTCGATGCATTAAGTTCTTGTTTTTAAGGTGTTTAGGTGGTATTATGCATAACTTATAAATATACGTAAGTTTCATTTTTAAATACTTACAAATACTTATATCATTTGTAAATATATAGAAAAGCAGCAAAACTATTTACTGTCTACAGCCACTTTATACGTTGGGTCTTCCATAATGTTTACATCAATTATGGCTTCAGCGTTTTTAAGTAAATCAATACAATCGCTACTTAAATGTTTTAAATGTACTTTTTTACCTATGGCCGCATAGCGTTCTGTAATTTTATTTACTGCGTCAATAGCACTCATGTCGGTAATTTTACTTTCGGCAAAATCAATTATAATTTCACTTGGGTCGTTTTCAACATCAAACTTTTCACTAAAAGCGGTTGTAGAACCAAAAAATAAGGGTCCGAATAACTCGTAATGTTTTACACCATTTTCATCTACATATTTTCTTGCACGAATACGTTTTGCGCTTTCCCAAGCAAAAACTAATGCTGAAATAATAACACCAATTAAAACTGCTAATGCTAAATTATGTAGTAAAACTGTAATTAAAGTTACCACAAGCATTACAAAAATATCGTGTTTTGGCATTTTTGTAAATGCTCTAAAACTTGCCCATTCAAAAGTACCTATTGCAACCATAATCATTACGCCTGTTAAAGCAGCCATAGGTAATAATTCAATTACAGGTGCGCCAAATAAAATAATGGCTAAAATGGTTAATGCGGCAACAATACCAGATAATCTAGCTCTTGAGCCAGATGATAAGTTAACTAATGTTTGTGCAATCATAGGACAACCGCCCATTCCAAAAAAGAATCCGTTGGCAATATTTGCTGTTCCTTGTGCTAAACATTCACGGTTACTGTTTCCTTTTGTTCCGGTAATTTCATCTACTAAGTTTAACGTTAATAAACCTTCGGTTAAACCTACAGCAGCCATGATTAATCCGTATGGAAGAATGACTTGCAAGGTTTCTAAAGTAAAAGGAATTTCAGGAATATGAAAAGGAGGTAAGCTTCCGCTAACAGAAGCAATATCTACTACTTGTTTGGTATCTATATTGAAAATTAATACTACTGCAAAAACTACTATAATTGCTACTAATGAAGCAGGAATTGCTTTGGTTATTTTTGGTAAAATTAATATGATTGCAATGGTTAAAGCTACTAGTCCTGCCATAATGAATAAAGGTGAGCCAGTAAGCCATTCCACTTCGCCGTTTACTACTGCTTTAAATTGCTCTAATTGCGACATGAAAATAATAATGGCCAAACCGTTAACAAACCCAAACATTACAGGTTGCGGAACTAATCGAATAAACTTTCCTAATTTTAGTAAACCCACTATAATTTGAATAACTCCTGCAAGTGCAACAGCTCCAAAAACATAGTCTAAACCGTGAGAATTCATTAAAGCGATTAAAACAATAACAGTTGCACCAGCACCACCAGAAACTAAACCTGGTCTTCCGCCAAGAATAGCAGTAACTAAACCCATTATAAATGCTCCATATAAACCTACAAGAGGAGGGAAGCCTGCTAATATTGCAAAGGATAAAGATTCGGGAATCATGGTCATAGCAACGGTTAAACCTGCTAAGATTTCGATTTTGTAGTCTACTTTTTGTGAAAAATCAAATAAGTTAAGTGCTTTACGCATTATAATTTTGGCTTTTAAAATTTAAAAGTGCAAAAGTAAGCAATTCAAATTTAGGACTAAAATCTTTACTTATTCATTACTGCTTTAGGAACTAATTTAGTAACATCGCCTCCATTTCTTAAAACATCTCTAACAATACTAGAAGAAATGTAAGAAGTACTTGCGGCAGTTAATAAAAAGACAGTTTCTATTTTAGACAATTCTCTATTAGTATGTGCAATTGCTTTTTCAAATTCAAAATCGGCAGGATTACGCAGCCCACGAAGTATAAAATCTGCGTTTTCCTTAGCACATAAATCTATAGTTAAACCAGTATAAGTTATAACTCTAACTTTAGGTTCGTCTTTAAAAGACTCTTCAATAAATTTTTGGCGTTTTTCTAAAGAAAACATGTATTTTTTATCTGCATTAACACCAATTGCAACAATAACTTCATCAAAAAGAGAAATTCCTCTTTTGATAATATCAAAATGTCCGTTTGTAATAGGGTCAAAAGATCCGGGAAAAATTGCTCTTCTCATTTTAATCTCGGTTTATTTCGTAGATTTCTTCATTTGTATACATTTCTTTAATTTTAGATTTAGAAAAACCATATAATTCTTTATAGTTTTCTTCTATATCTATTTCTGAAATCCCACTACTTTTAGTTATTTCCATTTCGTTTACGAAAAAATAGATACTGTCTTTTAGAACGCTATCTATTTTCATAGTAGAATAATTGTTGGTTTCCGTTTTATATTGATAAATATCACCAACTTGTGGCTGGTCTATAAATTCTAATTCTTCAGCTTTTGTTTGTTGGCTTAAAAAATAACCAGCAACTGCTATAATCGCAATTATAATTAGTCCACTAAAAAACCAAATTGGAGTTTTAGCACTTTCTTTTTCTTTTTCAATTTTAAATTTGTCTTTTATTTTTTGGTCTAAGTCTTTTACATCATAAGTAGCTTTACAATCGTTGCATTCTACAATGTTGGTTTTTCCAATTGGAAAAAATGGAATCCAGTACACATGTGCATATTTTCCAAAAACACTATAAGTCATAGATGTTTCGTTTTCGCAATTTGGACATTTTATATTTCTTAATTGTCCATTTTTAATATTAGAAGATCTTGTGCCGTAAAAAATCATATTTTTATTTATTTAGTGAACATTCAAATATATTATTATTTTAAAGCTTCAAACATATTTTCGACATCTTTTTTAGAATATTCGCCTAATATTAGTTTGTAATTTCCTTTTTTATTAATAATTAAAACACCGTAACAATTGCCTTTAAAATCAAAGAAATGATTTAAAAAATATTGGCCTACATCGTCATAATGATTTTTATTGTCAATAATACTTATAGCTGCTAATTTGTCGTAATACACAAAAATATTTCGAAAATCAGTTGTTGTTAATTTACTATAAACACTGTTTTTTAGCCAATTATATGAAATATCTAGATTGTTATAATTTTCATGTGGGCAATAGTCCTTCGGAAATCTGTAATTAACAATTAAAAAGGACTCGTTTTTCCAGTTATAAGTTTCTTTTAAGCTGACAAGATGGTTTTTTGGCAAAATGGTATCTTGAGCAAAAGATATTGCTGTAAAAAGTAATAGTAATAATGAAATAAAAACTTTGATATTTTTCATTTTCTTTATTTTTTCCAGATTGGTTTTCTTTGTAAAGCTAACTCTATTTCACTATCTAACAAATCGCTCATGTCCATTTTTGCATGAGTTACTTGTTGTGGAAATATACTTTGTGGACTTAATCCAGGATTAGTGTTAATTTCAATAAAGTGAGGTTCATTATTCATAATAATGTATTCTGCTCTAGAAAAACCAGTCATTCGTAAAGATTCATACACTTTTATAGCAATGTTTTGCACTTTTGTAGCCATTTCAACACTTATTCTTGCTGGAGTAATTTCTTCAGATTTACCTAAATATTTAGCTTCATAATCAAAAAAGTCGTTATGCGAAACAATTTCGGTTAGTCCTAAAACTTTTGTTTCTCCTTTGTAATTTAAAACTCCTACTGAAATTTCCATTCCGTCTAAGAAGCTTTCTATTAGTATATCTTTGTCTTCAGCAAAGGCAAAAACCAATGCTTTTTCATATTCTTCTTTTGAGTTTACTTTTGAAATTCCTAAACTACTTCCAGATTGATTTGGTTTTACAAAAAAAGGCAAGTTTAATTCTTCTACAACATTTTCATAAGTAAAATCAATATTTCCTTCCGAAACATAAATAGACTTCGCTCTTGGAATATTAAATTTTGTTAAAACCGAAAGAGTATCCCGTTTATTAAACGTCAAACTAGATTGGTAATAATTACAACCAGCATACGGAATTTCTAATAGTTCCCAATACGCTTGTAAGTGTCCATCTTCGCCAGGAGTTCCATGTACCGTATTTATGATAACATCAAAATTAATTATTGTGTTTGCATTGGTAAATGAAAAGTCTGCTTTATTTATTGGGTGTTTTATACCATCAACGATTGCAAACCAACCTTCTAATAGAATGTGTATTTCAAAAATTTGATATTTAGATTTATCTAGATGATTCAAAATTAATTGACCACTTTTAAGAGAGATTACTGATTCATCAGAATATCCTCCCATAACAACTGCTACGTTCATATAATTTGTACTATAATGCTATTTTACAAAATTACATTATTTATTCAAACTAAAAATCTTTTCGATTTCATATATTTGCTGAAATATGTACAATTATGAGCATTAAAAACTTTTTAACTAGTAAAACTTTTGCAATTCAGTTGGCAATAGCTAGTATCATAGTAGTTGTTTTGGTTTTTTTATTAGTGAGTTTTTTAAGTTTTAAGACAAATCATGGCAATGAAATCTCTGTTCCAGATTTATCTAAAATGCAATTAGTCATCGCAGAAGAAAAACTTGCAGAATTAGGCTTAGAAATCATTTTATTAGATACTGTAGATTTTAAAGAAAATATGCCTCCATATTCTATTGTAGAACAAGACCCTAAAGTAGGTAGTATGGTTAAAGACGGTAGGAAAGTATATGTTAAGTTAAATTCAGGTGAATTTAATGATGTTACTTTACCAGATTTTAAAGATAGAACATACCGACAGATAATTGCTAACTTTAACTCGTTAGGAATTAAAGAAGGGAAAACTACATATAAACCTCATATTGCAAAAGATATTGTTTTACAAGTTTTACAAAATGGTAAAACCTTGAAAAAAGGAGATAAAATAAAGAAAAATTCAACTATTGATTTTGTTTTAGGCGATGGTAAAGAATTGTTTGATGGAACAAATTTAAACGGTTCTACTGAAAGTGATGAAACGGTAATTGAAGATAATTAATAAAATAATGACGGAGAATAACAATGTAGAGAGTAATTTTGACGATGACTTATTTGAGCATCATCGTTTTGAAGCAACTAAAGGACAGTCTCCTTTACGAGTAGATAAGTATTTAATGAACATGATTGAAAATGCAACGAGAAATAAAATTCAAAATGCAGCATCTTCAGGTAATATATTTGTAAATAACATTCCTGTAAAATCTAATTATAAGGTAAAACCTTTTGATGTAATTAGAATTTTATTAGAGCATCCACCATATGAGAATTTAATTATTCCTGAGGATATTCCTTTGGATATTGTTTATGAAGATGATCAATTATTGGTTATTAATAAAAAAGCGGGAATAGTTGTGCACCCAGGTCATGGAAATTATACGGGAACACTAGTAAACGCATTGGCTTTTCATTTTGATAATTTACCAATGAATAGTTCTGAACGTCCAGGTTTAGTACATCGTATTGATAAAGACACATCTGGGCTATTAGTGGTTGCTAAAACTGAAGCAGCAATGACTTATTTAGCAAAACAGTTTGCAGATAAAACTTCAGAAAGAGAATATATTGGTATTGTTTGGGGAAATGTGGAGGAAGAAGAAGGAACTATCGAAGGAAATATTGACCGTCATGTAAGTAATAGAATGCAAATGGCTGTTTATCCAGATGGAGACAAAGGAAAACATGCTGTTACACATTATAAAGTTTTAGAGCGTTTAGGATATGTTACTTTAGTTTCTTGCAGATTAGAAACAGGAAGAACGCATCAAATTCGTGTGCATATGAAATACATTGGACACACTTTGTTTAATGATGAGCGTTACGGTGGAAACTTAATTTTAAAAGGAACTACTTTTACAAAATACAAACAGTTTGTAGATAATTGTTTCAAAGTATTACCAAGACAAGCCTTACATGCAAAAACATTAGGATTTGAGCATCCTACAACAAAAGAATTTATGCGTTTTGAAACTGCAATTCCAGAGGATATACAAGAATGTATTGAAAAATGGAGAATTTATTCAAAAGCACAAACTATAGAGGAAGATTAAATAAATAAAAGCAATTGAATTATAACCTTATAATTCAATTGCTTTTGCTTAAAATGGACTCTAAAAAAAATAAATTGTACCTTTGCAAAATAATTAGAGATGGAATTAAATATGAAACCCATCTCATTAATAATGAAAAAAGAATTTCTACATCATTATTAATTACCCAATAATGGGATTTTCATAATTTTTATATATGTCATTTCAATCTTTAGGCTTATCAGATGCCTTGCTAAAAGCTATTAGCAAAAAAGGATACACAAAACCATCTCCAATTCAAGAAAAAGCAATTCCGCCTGTATTAGAAGGTCACGATGTTTTAGCTTCGGCTCAAACTGGAACAGGAAAAACTGCTGGTTTTACATTGCCAATTTTACAATTACTATCATTAGAAGCGCCTTTAAGAAACAGACCGGTTCGTGCATTAATACTTACGCCAACAAGAGAATTAGCAGCTCAAATTTATGACAATGTTCGTGAGTATGGTGAATACTTAGATTTAAGAAGTGCAGTTATTTTTGGTGGAGTTAATCAAAACCCTCAAATAGCAACTCTTAAAAACGGAGTAGATATTTTAATAGCAACTCCAGGTCGTTTATTAGATTTACAAAATCAAGGACATTTACATTTAAATAAAGTGGAGATATTTGTTTTAGATGAAGCAGATAGAATGTTGGATATGGGTTTCTTACGCGATATTCAAAAAGTAATGAAAGTGATTCCTGCAAAACGTCAAAATTTGATGTTTTCGGCAACATTTTCAAAAGATATCAAAAAGCTTGCACATGGAATTTTGAATAATCCAGTTCAAGTTGATGCGACTCCTGAAAACACTACTGTTGATGCAATTAGTCAAAAAGTATATCGTGTTGCAAGAGAAAAGAAAACATGTTTAGCAGTAAAGTTAATTACCGAAGGAAATTGGAGCCAAGTTTTAGTTTTTACAGGAACAAAGCATGGTGCTAATCGACTTTGCGAAAATTTTGAAAAAGCTGGAATTTCGGCTGCTGCAATTCATGGAAATAAAAGTCAAGGCGCACGTACAAAAGCATTAGCAGGATTTAAAGATGGAACCGTAAGTGTTATGGTTGCTACTGATATTGCAGCTCGTGGACTAGATATTCCATTATTACCACATGTTATCAACTTTGATCTTCCTAATATTTCTGAAGATTATGTACATAGAATTGGTAGAACAGGTAGAGCAGGAGCAAGCGGTGAAGCAATTTCACTAGTAAGTGCAGATGAAACTTCATTTTTATTGGCAATTGAAAAATTAATTGGTTTAAAAATTCCTGTAGAAATAGTGGAAGGTTTTGAACCAGATCCAAATGCATCAACCAAGCCAATCAATAGACAACAAGAAGCTAGAGAGTTTAGAAAAAATAATCCAAGAAAACCTTCTCCAAGAAAACCAGAGAATAAGGATTCAAAAGATTCTAATTCTAGTAGACGTCCAAGAGCTAATACTGAAAAACGTACAGATAGTAGAAGACGTTCAAATTAATTAGAAATATAAAACAATAAATCCGTTTTACATTCGTAAAACGGATTTATTGTTTTATACAGTTTCATATATCTAAAATAAAGTAGATAGTAATAAACCGAATGAACTTTTTCTATTTACATCAAAAGGATCATTTGTTAGTAAAAAAGATTGTCTTATACCTATACTTAACGGAAAAGAATTCAACATTTTGGTTTCAAAAATTAACTCGTAACCAGTTGAATTATATATTGTTTCTCGGTTTATTAGGTTTCTTTTCCCAATTCCATAATCATAAAATAAATTTGCACTTATTCTTTTAAAATAAACAATGCCTAAAGCTCCAAAATCAGGATAAGCAATTGGTAAGGTATAATCTGCTTTGTAAATTGTAAACTGATCATTTACAGGCGTATTGAAACCTCTTGGGTATTCAAAAGTATCAGATTGTTGGTATGGGTTTTTTAAATTTTCTTTTTGGTAACCTGCTGTTAAAACAAGATTATGGTTTTGACTAATCCCCGGTAAAAATAGTTTTGTGTTTCCTATTATTTTTTCAGAATTTTGCGCTTTAAAATAATTAGTACTTAATGCAAAACCTAATCTCGAACCTAGATTTTGGTATGCTAACCTTTTTAATGTGCTAAATTTAAAACCTGCTTTATAATTTAAAAAGTTTTCGTTTTGAAATAAAAAACCTCCACCTTTTATATTACTTAATTGACTATAATAACCTCCAATTATTGGTTCTAAACTTGTTCTAAAATTTCCTTTTTTCCAAGATAAAGGAACTCCAACTTCAGTACCAATTTTAGTTTCGTTGAATTGTAATACTGTTAGTTTATTTCGAAATATATAATAAGTATCTCTATTAATTTGATTTAGAGTAAAAGTAAAAGTAGGATAATAACGCGCTATTTTTAGACTTGCGTTATACCCAATTGCATTATTTTCATTTCTATTCATTGTAGCTCCTAATTCTAATTCTACATCGCGCAAAAGATTAGAAACATTTATAGCAAAACCAGGATTTGAGATTGAAGGAGTAAGTCCCCAACTATGAAGTTTCATTCCTTTAAAAAGTGCATTATAAGGTTTAGCTGGATACATATTTGAAAAAGTAGTATTCAGAATTGTACCACCTTCATTATTATTAGCTGTTGTTTGGTATTGTGGCATTAGGGATGGTTCAATTATCTTTATTGGCAATAAACTATTGTCTGAAGTTAAGTTTTGTTTAGAAATTACATATCCCATTTCTGTAAATTCAGTAAAAATAATTTCATTTTCGTTTATTAAGTTTGGTTCAAAAGCACCAATAGGAACCGAGCTCACTTGAAATATTCTTTTTGTACCGGAAATATCTGTATAATAAATATTATCAATGCCGCTAAATCCTGCATTAAAATATACTTTATCCTTTTTAACAACTGGCGCTTCCATAGTATGGCTAGTCCAAGATGTTAATTCAATAATTGATTCGTCTAAAAGGGATAAACGTATTAAAGCTAATTTGCTATTGTTTTTTGCTATCGTAATAATAGAATTTCCGTCTTCATCCCATGAAGTTCTTGATAAAAAATAATTTGATGCAGTTTCAATTTTTTGAATAACATCTCCAGTTTTGATGTCTAGAATATGAATTTCGTTTTTTTGATTTGGAGAAATATAAATAGCGGCAATTTTACTCTTGTCTGGAGAAATACTTGGAGAAAAATATTTACTTTTTTTTGTTATATAGTTTTTCTTTTTAGTCTTTAAATCATAAATAACAATATTCGAAAAATCTTGATTTGATCTTCTACTATTTTTATTAATTTCAGTCCAAGTAAGAATTCCATCTCTGTAATTAAACCAATCGTCATTATTAAAGCCAATTGTAGTTACTCTAGTTTCGCTAATATTTTCTAATAAAATAATTTCATCTGTAGTTTTATAACTGCTTTTTCGAGCTAAAATTTTATCTTTTTCTATTTCAACTGGAAACCTATAATCTGTATAGGTGTTTTTTGATTTTGGAGTTATATTAATTGTTGGAATTAATTGAATACTATCTAATTGTTTTGTAAAATCGTTTTTCTGGTCTTCCCATGCACTTTTGTATAAATTCCATGTTGTATAGCCAGTTTGCTTTTTCATTGCAAAAGAAAATGGATAAATAACACTTTTAAAAGTTGCTGCATCTTGCAAAATATTTGCAGTAATTGAGTTTCCTTTTTCATTTCTTAATTTGGTAAGCATCATGTATCCTAATCTATAATGATCTGGTACCAAATCTTTATAAGAATTATTTCGGTTTTTAGAATAGCTGTAGTTTTTGTTAGCATTAGCTAATGCTCTTTGTTCTAAAGTGAAAAATGGAGACCTCCCTCTTCCGGATAGACTTAATGCGGTCTCGGTTATTACTGCATCTCCTTCGAAATACCAATTTGGAATACTTAAACTATTCATAAAAGACCAACCAGATTCTCCTTGTGCAATATAAACTAGATTTGTAATACCTCTTTTAGTATTCATGTATTGTAAAGCATGCCTGTACTCATGAATTGAAAGTACATCGAGCCAATTTATGCTTCCTAAAAACAAATTACTTGCCGGTGGAGTTGCGTAAAACTCGCTCCTAAAAGGAGCTAAAGCAACATAACCATTTGGATTTATAGTTTGATTTTGTAGTACTAAATCTAATCTTCTTTTTTTTAAACCAATAGAGATTCTATTTGTAGAATCCATGTGATTAATAATTGCTGCAATACGTTGAGCTTGTAAATCCATCCCATCTGGATAAATAACTCTAACACTTGGTGAAGTTATTATTTGCCAATTTAGATTATTTGGATTTCCCCCTAAATCAACTTGTGCGCTTATAGTATTCAAACAAATTAATAGTAGAGTAGTTATGAGGAAATTAAATAATTTCATATGGTATGTATTTATAGACTTCTGCTTAATTATTTTATATTCCAGCAATGGTTTTAATCTCATTCACAAAACGTTCTGCTAAAACATCAGCTTCTTTTTGCGTTGGTGCTTCAGTATAAATACGAATTATAGGTTCTGTATTGGATTTACGTAAATGTACCCATTCTGTAGAAAAGTCAATTTTTACGCCATCAATAGTAGTAATATCTTCCTTCCCGTATTTTTCTGTCATTGCTTTTAAAATTGCATCTACATCAATTTGAGGCGTTAATTCAATTTTGTTTTTACTCATGAAATATTGTGGATAACTTGCACGTAATTCGGCAACGGTCATGTCTAAACTTGCCAAATGCGTTAAAAATAAAGCAACACCTACCAAACTATCTCTACCATAATGACTTTCTGGATAAATAATTCCACCGTTTCCTTCACCACCAATAATTGCATTGGTAGACTTCATTAAATCAACCACATTTACTTCGCCAACAGCACTTGCTTGGTATTTTCCACCATGTTTTTCGGTAATATCGCGTAAAGCACGAGAAGACGACATGTTAGAAACGGTATTTCCTGGCGTTTTACCCAACACATAATCAGCACAAGCGACCAACGTATATTCTTCGCCAAACATTTCACCGTCGTTAGAAATAAAGGCTAATCTATCGACATCTGGGTCCACCACAATTCCGAAATCTGCTTTTTCTTCTAAAACCAACTTACAAATATCTCCTAAATGCTCTTTTAAAGGTTCTGGATTATGCGGAAAATGTCCGTTTGGTTCGCAGTATAATTCTACAACTTCAACACCCATTTGTTCCAATAACTTTGGTATAATAATTCCTCCAGAAGAATTTACACCATCTACAACTACTTTAAACTTACGTTTTGCAACAGCACCTGCATCTACTAAAGGCAAGTTCAAAACCTCATCGATATGAATATCCATATAAGCATTGTTTTCGGTAACTTCTCCAAGTGAATCCACATCAGAAAAATCAAATGCTTCTGCTTCCGCAATTTCTAAAATTTTAGCACCATCATCACCATTTAAAAATTCACCTTTTGTATTCAATAATTTTAGTGCATTCCATTGTTTTGGATTATGTGATGCTGTAAGAATAATTCCACCATCGGCATTTTCTAAAGGGACTGCAATTTCAACCGTTGGTGTTGTTGACAAACCTAAATCGATAACGTTAATTCCAAGCCCAACTAAAGTATTTTGTACTAAATTATGAATCATTGGTCCAGAAATACGTGCATCTCTTCCAATTACAACTGTTAGTTTTTCTTTGTTTGAATTTTGTTTCAAGAAAGTTCCATAAGCAGCAGCAAATTTTACTGCATCCACTGGTGTAAGGTTATCTCCAACTTTTCCACCTATTGTTCCTCTTATTCCTGATATTGATTTTATTAACGTCATTCGAATTATGAATTATAAGTTATTAATTTTAAATTGCAAACAAATATACTAATTGACCTTTTAATATTATGGTTACAGATAAAAAATAATTCTAAATGAACTTTCTAGCGCACATTTACCTATCTGGCGATAACGATTTAATTAAAATTGGAAACTTTATGGCTGATGGAGTTAGAGGGAATGACTATTTAGACTTTCCTGAAGAAATTCAAAAAGGGATAATTTTACATAGAGCAATTGATACGTTTACCGATGCGCATCCAATTTTTAGAAAAAGTAAACATCGTTTACATGAAAAATATGGACATTATTCAGGAGTTATTATTGATATTTTATATGATCATTTTTTAGCAAAGAATTGGAAGTCCTATTCCAATGAGCCTTTAGAAGATTATGTTGCAAATTTTTATAAGTCATTAGAAGATAATTATCACATTTTAAATAAAAAAACTAGAAATCTAATGCCTTATATGTTTGAAAATAATTGGTTAGTAAGTTATGCTACAATTGCAGGTATTGAAATGATTTTGTTTCAAATGGATTATAGAACTAAACATAGAGTTAACATGCAGGAAGCAAAAGTGGAACTAAAAGAATTCTATGCTGAGTTCGAAGAAGAATTCACTTCCTTTTTTATTGAGTTAAAAGAAATGGTTGTAGAATTTAATACGAATTATTAGTATAGCTTTTAATTAAAAAGTAACTTCGCAGAAATATAAAAACCTCCTAATGTCTGGGAAAAAAAATAACACTTTTTTTCAATTTATTAAAAAACAATTTAAACGCTTAGAGCGTTTTGTTTTTTTTCTAAAAACCATGTTAACACCAAGGCAATTTATTTATTTATCTTGTGTATTAGTTGGTGTTTCATCTGCTTTAGCTGTAATTTTCTTAAAAACATTTGCACATTGGGTTTATACATCTGCACAATATTTAGATGGTTACCTACATTTACCTTACAGTAATAGTTTACTACCCGTAATTGGAATTATTTTAACCGTTCTTGTTGTTTCAAAATTTTTAGATGGGAGCATTCAAAAAGGAACTTCACACATTATGTATGCTGTTGCAAAAAATGGAGGAATTCTTCCTAAAAAACAAATGTATTCACAAATAATAACAAGTTCATTAACTGTTGGTCTTGGAGGAAGTGCTGGTTTAGAATCACCAATTACAATTACAGGGGCTGCGTTTGGTAGTAACTATGCACAAAACTATCGACTTAATTATAAAGATAGAAGTTTGTTACTTGCTTGTGGAGTTTCATCTGGAATTGCAGCAGCTTTTAATGCCCCAATTGCAGGAGTATTATTTGCGATTGAAGTAGTTTTAGCAGAAATAAGTATTACCGCATTCATTCCTATTATGATTAGCGCTGCAACAGGAGCTTTAATTTCTACTATTTTATTGAATGAAGACATATTACTTTCGTTTAAAAACGTAAAAGAGTTTGATTATCATAATATTCATTTTTATGTGATTTTAGGATTACTTTCTGGGCTAGTATCCATTTATTATGCTAGAACGTTTCGTAAATTAGAAAATATTTTTAATAATAGTAAATTAGGGCCTTATAGAAAAGCATTATTTGGCGCAAGTATATTAGCTGTTTTGATTTTTCTGTTTCCAACATTATTTGGTGAAGGATACCTTAGTATTAAAACAATAGCAAATAATCATCCCGAGAGAATATTAGACAATACTTTGCTTGCTAATTTTAAAGATTCTAAATGGATTCTTTTATTGTTTGTAGGAATTACAATGCTTGTTAAAGTTTTTGCAACAGGTCTAACAATTGGTTCTGGTGGAAATGGTGGAAATTTTGCTCCATCGTTATTTGTAGGTTCATATCTAGGCTTTTTTTTGGCATATTTTGTGAATTTAACCGGACTTTCAAAGCTGCCTGTAACCAACTTCACTTTAGTTGGTATGGCAGGAGTTTTAAGTGGTTTATTTCATGCTCCGTTAACTGCAATTTTTCTTATAGCAGAAATTACAAGTGGTTATGAATTAATGGTTCCATTAATGATAGTTTCTTCAGTAAGTTATGCTATTTCCAAACGCTTTGAGCCTTATTCATTTGATATTAAGCACTTAGCTGATAAAGGTGAAGTTTTTACCAATAATAAAGACAAAAATATCTTAACTACTTTAGAACTTTCTAAGTTGGTTCAAAAGAGTTACAAATCAGTTTCTAATTCTGAAAATTTAGAAGAATTAGTTGAAGTAATTAAAACATCCGACGAAACTATTTTTCCTGTTCTTAATGACAAAAATGAATTAGATGGAATTATTTATTTAGATAATATTCGTAATTATATATTTTCTCCGTTTAAAATTAAATACACGTCTGTTTCTGAAATTATGGAACAGCCAAAGGAAATTGTTTTTTATGATGAAACTATGGAATCGGTTATGCTTAAGTTTGAAAAATGTGGTGTTACTCACCTTCCAGTACTTCAAAAAGGAAAACTAATTGGAATTATTTCTAAACAATATACTTTAGAAAAGTATCGAGAAAAATTAAAGGAAATGATTATTGAATAATACTTTGTAATTAGTATTAGAAAATCAAAAATAGTATCTTTGCTTTTTTGCAAAAACTATGATAAATTCAGAAGATACTATTGAAATTATTGGCGCTCGCGTTCATAATTTAAAAAACATAGATGTTTCTATTCCAAGGGAGAAATTAGTTGTCATTACTGGTTTATCTGGTTCTGGAAAGTCTTCCTTAGCCTTTGATACTATTTATGCAGAGGGACAACGTAGATATATTGAAACTTTTTCAGCTTATGCACGACAGTTTTTAGGTGGTTTAGAACGACCTGATGTTGATAAAATTGATGGTCTTTCTCCTGTAATTGCAATTGAGCAAAAAACAACCAGTAAAAGTCCGCGTTCTACTGTTGGAACTATTACTGAAATTTACGACTTTTTACGTTTATTATATGCTAGAGCTGGAGAAGCTTTTAGTTATAATTCGGGCGAAAAAATGGTTTCTTATTCTGATGAACAAATTAAAGAACTAATTCTTGAAAATTTCGACGGAAAACGAATCAATATTCTAGCACCTGTTGTACGTTCTCGTAAAGGACATTATCGCGATCTATTTGAACAAATTGCAAAACAAGGTTTCCTAAAAGTAAGAATAGATGGTAAAATTGTAGATCTAACTTACGGAATGAAAGTAGATCGTTACAAACTTCACGATATTGAAATTGTTATTGATAGAATGGCAATAGATTTAAGTGAAGATACAGACAAACGTTTGACCGAAAGTATCAAAACAGCAATGTATCATGGAGATGATGTAATGATGATTATAGAACAAGAATCGCACGAAACTCGTTTTTTTAGTCGAAATTTAATGTGTCCAACTTCTGGAATTTCGTACCCAAACCCAGAACCGAACAATTTTTCATTTAACTCCCCAAAAGGAGCTTGTGAGAACTGTAATGGATTAGGAACAGTAAACGAAATTAATTTATTAAAAATTGTTCCTAATAATAAATTATCAATTAAAAACGGAGGTTTTGCACCACTTGGAGAATATAAAAGTTCATGGATTTTTAAGCAAATCGAAATTATTGCTCAAAAATATGAGTTTAAAATGACCGATCCTATTGAGAAAATTCCACAAGAAGCTATGGATATTATTCTTTATGGAGGTAACGAAAAATTTTCGGTTGTTTCTAAAGTAATGGGAATTACCCAAGACTATAAAATTGATTTTGAAGGAATCTCCAACTTCATTAAAAACCAATATGATGAAAGTGGCTCTGCATCTATCAAACGATGGGCAAAAGAATTCATGGATGAATATGATTGTTCTTCTTGTAATGGTACTAGATTAAGAAAAGAATCGCTTTACTTTAAATTAGACGACAAAAATATTGGCGATTTAGCACACATGGATATTGCCGAATTATTCGAATGGATTCAAAAATTACCAGAATTACTTTCAGATAAACAAAACGCAATAGCTGTTGAAGTAATTAAAGAAATTAGTACGCGTTTACAATTTTTATTAGATGTAGGCTTAGATTATTTATCATTAAACCGAAGTTCTAAAACTCTATCAGGTGGTGAAGCACAACGTATTCGTTTAGCAACACAAATTGGGTCGCAATTAGTTGGTGTTTTATATATTTTAGACGAACCAAGTATTGGTTTACACCAAAGAGACAACGAACGTTTAATAAAATCGTTAGAAAATTTACGAGATATAGGAAATTCCGTTATTGTGGTAGAACACGATAAAGAAATGATTGAACGTGCCGATTATGTAATAGATATTGGACCGAAAGCAGGGCGTTTTGGTGGAGAAATTATTAGTGAAGGAACTCCAAAAGAAATGTTCTCCGGGGATACTATTACAGCACAATACTTAAATGGAAACATGAAGATTGAAGTTCCGTTAGAGCGTAGAATTGGAAATGGAAAAACACTAAAACTATTTGGAGCAACAGGTAATAACCTTAAAAACGTTACAGTAGAATTTCCTTTAGGCCAACTTATTTGTGTTACAGGAGTTTCCGGGAGTGGAAAATCAACTTTAATAAACGGAACACTTTATCCAATTTTAAACGCACATTTTTTCAATGCAGTAAAAAAACCGCAAGCTTATAAAAAAATTGAAGGGTTAGAACATATCGATAAAGTAATTGCTATTGATCAAAGTCCTATAGGAAGAACACCACGTAGTAATCCTGCAACCTATACCGATGTTTTTTCTGAGATACGAAAATTATACACAATGACTCCGGAAGCAATGATACGTGGTTATAAACCAGGTCGTTTTAGTTTCAATGTAAAAGGAGGTCGTTGTGAAACATGTGAAGGTTCGGGCGTTAGAACTATTGAAATGAGTTTTTTGCCAGATGTTTATGTAGAATGTGAAACCTGCATGGGAAAACGTTTTAACAGAGAAACTTTAGAAATTCGTTATAAAGGAAAATCTATATCAGATGTATTAAATATGACGGTTGATGAAGCTGTAGATTTCTTTGAACTGATACCAAAAATACATAGAAAAGTAAAAACAATACAAGATGTTGGTTTAGGTTATGTTACACTTGGTCAACAAAGCACAACTCTTTCTGGAGGTGAAGCACAACGTATTAAATTAGCTTCTGAATTGTCTAAAAAAGATACAGGAAATACTTTTTACATCTTAGATGAACCTACTACTGGTTTGCATTTTGAAGATATTAGAGTCTTAATGGGTGTTATAAATATATTGGTAGACCGAGGAAACACAGTTCTAATTATTGAACATAATTTAGATGTTGTAAAGCTAGCTGATTATGTAATTGATATTGGTTATGAAGGGGGAAAAGGTGGAGGACAATTAGTAGCAAAAGGAACTCCCGAAGAAATTATAAAAAATAAAAAAAGCTATACTGCCCAATTTTTGAAAAAAGAATTATCTTAGCAAGCTTGTTTAATTAAAAAAAGAAAAGAATATGGCTGAAGGGCAATACGAAAACGACGATCACAGAATACAGGAAAAGCTAAAACAAAAAACTTGGAATGAAATACGTACTAACGATTCATGGGCAATTTTTAAAATCATGTCTGAATTTGTTAACGGGTATGAAGCAATGGGAAGAATCGGTCCTTGTGTTTCCATATTTGGTTCAGCAAGAACTAAGCCTGAAGATGAAACTTATTTATTAGCGGAAAGAATTGCTTATAAAATTAGTAAAGGTGGTTATGGAGTAATTACTGGAGGAGGACCTGGTATTATGGAAGCAGGTAATAAAGGCGCACATTTTGGCGGAGGTATATCTGTTGGTTTAAATATTGAATTACCATTTGAACAACATTTTAATCCATATATAGATAGAGATAAGAACTTAAACTTTGACTACTTTTTTGTAAGAAAGGTAATGTTTGTTAAGTATTCTCAAGGTTTTGTTGTTATGCCAGGTGGTTTTGGAACATTAGACGAAATGTTTGAAGCAATAACTTTAATTCAAACTAAAAAAATTGCCAAATTCCCAATTATTTTAGTAGGTACAAGCTTTTGGGCCGGTTTAATTGACTGGGTGAAAGCTGTATTAGTAGATAAATTCAAAACAGTTAGTCCAGAAGATTTAGATTTGTTTACAATAGTCGATAATGAAGATGAGGTATTAATTGCGCTAGATAGTTTTTATAAAAAATATAATTTATCCCCTAACTTTTAATTTAATAAGAGTTTTTAATACATACAAAAAGAGCAACCAAATAAGGTTGCTCTTTTTCTTTTATGGTTACATTGTGTAGTTATCTAACAAATATTTTCCTTGTAGTTGCACTAGTTCCATCAGATACTTTTACTAAATACATTCCTGCTTGTACATCTAAAGGTATTCTAACTTCATTATCAAAAACTACTTCTTTAATTTTTTGTCCTGTTACTGTGTATATTTCTACTTTAGAAGTAGAGTGAATACCAGAAACTATGATATAATCTGAAGTAGGATTTGGATAAACCAAAACATCTAATTTAGTAATACTTTGAGTACTCAAAGAATTTGACCAAGTTTGTCCGTAATTAGGTCCAAAAATATAATTTGCTAATAGTGGATGATCAATAAACGGGTTTCTGTTTATTTGCCAAGTGTAAATATAATTATTTCTGTTCATTTCAAAATCATCAGCAGGATCTGAAGAATTCCAAGATAAGAAAGCTGCTAAATCTCCAATATTTCCTGAAGGATTACCTAAATTGTCTTCACTCGGGTCTCCATTTAGTACATTTAGTCCGTTAAAACGAACAGCCATGTAGAAACATGCTCTGGCTACATCACCTTTCCAAGAACCTTGAGTTCCTGTAGGACCTGCATAGACAGTAGATGTTCCCACATTACCAAAGTTCTTGTTATTTCTAGAAGAATTTTCTTGTCCATTTGCAACACGTATATGGTGCGCATCAGAAACTCCATCTACAGTTGATGCAGCACTAGTAGAATTCCAAACACTAATTCCATCAGCGGTATCGCCCATTGCTGTTGCAAAGCCACCTCTAGATTGTGCGAAAATATGCTCGCGATTCCATTTACCCACAATACTACTTGAGTTTTGTTGGTCTAACTTTGCCATTGGTTCTTCTCTATAAATAGCCCATACTTTATTATTGTTTTCTGGGTTTCTGTCAGAAGAACTTAATATTTCCCACATATCCGCATAGCTATGTAATCTAACTACACTTGGATTAGCTATTATATCTTGTAATGCTTGTTTAAGTGTAGCTCCAGAAAGTCCTTCTAAAGAATCATAATAACCAACTGGTATTTGTGGCGCACATTTATCATAAGTAGGGTTAAGTGGTGTACCCCAAGGGTCAGTTGCAAAGTTTATGTCATTTACACGAATAATAAAATTATCATTATTTGCTACATATCCTGTAGGAATTGGCTGAAAAACAAACTTCATTTCTTCATCTCCTTCATCTAAACCATCATTAGTTAAAATTATTCCTGTTTGTGTTGTGGTTTGCCCTACTGGAATTGAGACTGTTAATCCTCCAGAAAAATCAGTCATATTGAAATTCCCATTATTTAAAGTAAAATTCAAACTCAAAGTAGAACCTGTAACAGGTTGGCTTGTTGTAAAAACTATATTAAAACCTTCTCCTTCTGTATATTCTGTTTGTGAAGTAGTAACTGTTATGTAATTTAAGATTATTCCTGATCCATCATTATTTGCACCAGGAGTTGGTATTTTCGATTCCCATGTTCCATCATTTTTACGCTGTGAAGAACGCGGATGAGTAGTTGTTTCATTTGTAAATTGAGAAGCCGGAATACTTAAAACAGACATTAAATTTGTAGGCTGAGTAGCATTAGTAGCATATGCAACAGCATTTATTAAATTTGAAGTTGTAGCTACAGTGTTTAATGGAAAGTCAGTATCATTACCTAAATAAATTGCAACAGCATCCGGGCCATTTTGAATAGAACTATCAGTAAAAGTAAATGCTGGCGCAGGACTTACACCGCTATTACCAATATGTATAATTCCGTTAATATCTGTACTATAACCATCTAAATCTAAAGCCATATAACTGGCTGTATTAGTTTCATTGAAGAAAACTAAAACATATCCATTCAATGAATAATTTGGTAATGCAACACCACCGGCATCAAAAGATTTTAATTCAACAAACTCCATTGTATCATATCCACTGTTATCCGCATCAATTTCATTAATAACAACGGTTTGTGAAAAAGTAAAGTTAAGTGCAAAAAAGGTTAATATTGTAAGTAGTTTTGAAGTCATAATTATTTGGTTTAACCCCAAATATACTTAAAATGATGCTTAAAGACTCAAATATTCAATACTTTAAACTGTTTTTTAACTAAATATTTTTTTTTTTAAAATTTAACTTACATTTTAGTCTTAATTGACGCAACTTTTTCTTAAAATTGTACTCTTATAATAAAAGACCTTTTTGAAATTTAAATCATTATTTTATATATTATTATTAGTTCATATTTGTACATATGCACAACATAACTCTGCAGTTAAAGTAAAGGTTGATATTTTTGCAAAAACACTAACGGTTGAACAAGATTTAACGTTTTATAATGCATCCAAAAATGTTTTAAATTCTATTGTTTTAAATGATTGGAATAATGCATTTTCAAGTAAAAACTCTGCTTTAGCAAAACAGTTTTCTGACGAATATATAAGAAATTTTCATTTAGCTAATGAAAAAGATAGAGGGTCAACCTCTATAAATGAAATTACGGATGATAATTATAAAAGTTTGCAATGGAATAGACTTGAAAATAAAGTAGATATTATTGAAGTAAAATTATTAAACCCGATTCAGCCTAATTCTTCCCAAAAAATAAAACTTGCTTATGTTGTCAAACTTGCTAATAGTAAGTTTACTCGCTATGGCTTTGATTCTAGTAATAGGTTAAATATAAATAGTTGGTTAATTACCCCTTCAAGGTATGAAAACAATGAATTTGCTATTCATAGTAATCATAATATTGACGATATAGTAAATGCTCTATCTAATTACTCTATTGAAATTGAAGTGCCTAAAAAATATTCTATAGCTTCTAATTTAGATATATCGTCTATTATTTCTAATTCATCAGATTATGATACCTATTCTTTAAAAGGAAAAAACAGGTTTAATGTTTCATTATTAATTGGCCCAAATAAAGAAGCTACAATATATAAAAATGATTTTATTGAAGTTAGCTCAAGTATAGAAAATACTAGGCTAGAGGATATTCATAAAACACTTTTAATAAATAAAATAACCGAATTTGTAAACGAAAAATTGGGAGCTTCTTCTGTGGATAAAATATTAGTAACACAAGAGGATTATGATAAACAACCTTTTTACGGGTTAAGCCAATTACCAACTTTCTTGAGCCCATTTTCTGATCAACAATTTTTTGAATTGATGTTTTTAAAAACATATTTGAATAATTATCTTAAGGAGAATTTACAATTAAACTTAAGAACTAACAGTTGGCTTTTAGATGGAATTCAGGTTTTTGTGATGATGCAATATATTGACGAGCATTATCCAAATCTAAAAATGACAGGAAGTTTGTCTAGTTTTAAATTATTAAAGTCTTACAATTTAATTAATATTGATTTTAATCAGCAATATAATTATTTGTATATGTTAATGGCTCGTAAAAACTTAGATCAAGCGTTAAATGAGCCAAAAAACAGATTAATTAAATTTAACCAACAAATTGCAAATAAATACAGAGCTGGATTAAGTTTTAAATATTTAGATAGCTATTTAGATAATGAACTTGTTTTAAAAGCAATACAAAACTTCATGCAGTTTAATGCAGTCTCACAATCGAATAGTGCAGATTTTGAAAAAATAATGAAAAACCAAACAGATAAAGATATAGATTGGTTTTTTAGGACTATAATAGAAACACGCGATTTAATTGATTTCAGAATTGGAAAAGTTAAGAAAACTGAAACAACACTTTCTGTTAATATAAAAAATAAAACAAAAGTAAATGTGCCAATTGCAATTTATGAACTAAAAAACGATACAATAGTTTATAAAAAATGGCTAGAGAATATTTCTTCTGATTCTACAGTAGTAATTCCAAGGAATGGTGCGGATAAATTGACACTTAATTATTTTAATGAAGTGCCAGAATATAATTTAAGAAACAACTGGAAGTCTTTAAAAGGTTTTTTCTATAATAACAGACCAATAAAATTGAACTTTTATAAGGATTTAGAAGAACCATATTATAACCAATTATTTTATGTTCCAAATTTTGAATATAATTTATATGACGGAATCGCTATTGGGATGAATTTGAATAATAAATCTATTTTAAATAAGCCTTTTACTTTTAGTGTTTCGCCTACGTATGCTACAAATACAAACTCATTAGTGGGTAGTTTTTCTACAAGTTATGATCAAAACATAAGAGATACAGGTAGGTTATATACAATAAGATATAGTTTAAGTGCAAGTACTTCACATTATGCAGAAGACGCTATTTATACAAGAATAAACCCTTCAGTAACATTTAAGTTTAGAGATAAAAATTTTAGAACGAATAAAAATGAGTTCATTCAATTAAAGCAATTATACATAAATAGAGAAGAATCGCCTGTTATAACAGATGAAAACACGGATAATTATAGTGTTTTTAGTGCTAAATATGGAAATTTTCAGTCAGAAGCAACAAAGCATTTTGGCTTATTTACAAATTTGCAAGTTGCTAATTCATTTGGAAAAGTATCTTCTGAAATTAGCTATAGAAAATTATTTGAAAATAATAGGCAAATTACTTTAAGAATGTATGCAGGTGCATTTTTATATAAAGATACATCTTCAGAGTTTTTTAGTTTTGGATTAGATAGACCAACAGATTATTTGTTTGAATATAATTTATTAGGTAGGAGCGAAGCTACAGGATTATATAGCCAACAATATGTTCCTGAAGAAGGAGGTTTTAAATCTCAGCTTGAAACTCGTTTTGCAAACCAATGGATAACAACTATAAATGCTTCATTTAATATTTGGAATTGGGTTCAAATATATGGTGATGCCGGACTCATTAAAAATAAAAATATCTCTACAAAATTTGTGTACGATTCTGGTTTACATCTTAACTTAGTACCAGAATATTTTGAATTATTTTTACCAGTTTACTCTTCAAATGGTTATGCGTTGAATAAACCAAATTATGGCGAAAAAATTCGATTTGTTATTACATTAAGCCCAAAAACCTTGACTTCATTATTTACAAGACGTTGGTTTTAAATAACTAAACACTTAAATAATTACATTTTTCTTAATAAATCAATAGAATATAATGATTTAATTGTCATATTGTTAGTGTATTTAATATACAATTAATAATTTTCAAATACACTACCTCATTCATATTGCATTATATCTTCTAATTAATTATATTTGTAAAATATCAAATATTGCATACTATGAACAAAACTGCGACTAAAGAAGTTTTATCTTTTGAAGATTTCAAAAACGAAGTATTAAATGACTACAAAATTGCTACTGTAAGTAGGGAATGTAGTCTATTAGGACGTAGGGAAGTTTTAACAGGTAAAGCTAAATTTGGAATTTTTGGAGACGGAAAAGAAGTACCTCAACTTGCTTTAGCTAAAGCTTTTCAAAATGGTGATTTCCGTTCAGGTTATTATCGAGACCAAACTTTCATGATGGCAATTGGAGCAATGAATATTGAACAATTCTTTGCAGGATTATATGGTCATACAGATATTAATTTTGATCCAATGAGTGCTGGTCGTCAAATGGGCGGACACTTTGCAACACATAGTTTAGATGAAAATGGAAATTGGAATAACTTAACTGCACAAAAAAATTCAAGTGCAGATATTTCTCCTACTGCTGGGCAAATGCCTCGTTTACTAGGATTAGCACAAGCTTCAAAAATATTTAGAAATGTTAAAGGTTTAGAAAATCACACTAATTTTTCTAAAGAAGGAAACGAAGTAGCTTGGGGAACAATTGGTAATGCTTCTACTTCTGAAGGGTTATTTTTTGAAACCATAAATGCTGCAGGAGTTTTACAAGTTCCTATGGTAATGAGTGTTTGGGATGATGAATACGGAATTTCAGTACATGCACGTCATCAAACTACAAAAGAAAATATTTCGGAAATTTTAAAAGGTTTCCAACGAGAAGAAGATACAAACGGATACGAAATTTTACGTGTAAAAGGTTGGGATTATCCAGCGTTAGTAGAAACATATCAAAAAGCAGCAAAAATTGCACGCACAGAGCATGTTCCTGTTTTAATACACGTAAATGAATTAACACAACCACAAGGGCATTCTACTTCTGGAAGTCATGAAAGATATAAAAATGCAGAACGTTTAGCTTGGGAAGCAGAATTTGATTGTTTAGCTCAAATGCGTCTTTGGATGATTTCAAATAATATTGCTACTGAAGAAGAATTAAGTGAAATTGATAACGTTTCTAAAAAAGAAGTGTTAGACGGTAAAAAAGCAGCTTGGTTAGCTTTCACCGCTCCTTTTAAAGTAGAACAACAAGAATTAGTAAGCCTTTTAAATACAATTGCAGCTTCAAGTCCTAATAAGGTATTTGTTGAGAAATTTGCAAATGATTTAGCAAGTATAAAAGAACCTATTAGAAAAGATATTAGTACAACCGCTCGTAAAGTATTACGTTTAATTGTAAAAGAAAGTGGAAAAGCACAATTAGCATCTTGGATTACTACTTATACAAATAAAATTCAACCAAAATTTAGTTCGCACTTATTCTCACAATCTAATAAAAATGTATTTTCTGTAAAAGAAGTTGCACCTACTTATGATGAAACTGCTGAAGATGTGGATGCTCGTTTGGTATTACGCGATAATTTTGATGCTATTTTTGCAAAATATCCAGAGACATTAATATTTGGAGAAGATGCAGGAACTATTGGGGATGTGAACCAAGGTTTAGAAGGAATGCAAGAAAAATACGGAGCATTCCGTGTAGCTGATGCTGGAATTCGTGAAGCTACAATTCTTGGACAAGGAATTGGTATGGCAATGAGAGGTTTACGACCTATTGCAGAAATTCAATATTTAGATTACTTATTGTATGCTATTCAAATCATGAGTGATGATTTAGCTACGTTACAATATAGAACAAGCGGAAGACAAAAGGCACCATTAATTATTAGAACACGTGGACATCGTTTAGAAGGTGTTTGGCATTCTGGTTCGCCGATGGGAATGATTATAAATGCAATTAGAGGAATTCACGTTTTAGTACCAAGAAACATGACTAAAGCTGCGGGGTTTTATAATACTTTATTAGAAACAGATGAACCTGCTTTGGTTATCGAATGTTTAAATGGTTACCGTTTAAAAGAAAAAATGCCAACTAATCTCGGTGCTTTTAAAACTCCAATTGGAGTAGTGGAGACTATTAAACAAGGAACAGACATTACTTTAGTTTCTTATGGTTCTACAATTCGTTTAGTAGAACAAGCTGCTAAAGAATTAGAAGCTGTTGGAATTAGTGCTGAGATAATTGACATACAATCGTTATTACCTTTTGATATAAATCATGATATTGTAAAAAGTGTTGCAAAAACCAATCGTTTATTAGTTATAGACGAAGATGTACCAGGTGGAGCAAGTGCTTACATTTTACAAGAAGTAATGGAGAACCAAAAAGCATACAAGCATTTAGATAGTGCTCCTCAAACTTTAGCTTCACAAGCACATAGACCTTCTTATGGAACGGATGGAGATTATTTCTCTAAACCAAGTACAGAAGATATTTACGAAAAAGTTTATGCAATTATGAATGAAGCAAATCCAGCTAAATTTCCAAGTTTATATTAATTATAAAAAAACTTTAAATAAAGAATAGTTATAACTAATTGCTTCCGATAACTTTAAGGTTTCTTTTAATAAAAAAGCTGCATCATGATTTTAAATCATAATGCAGCTTTTTTTTAAATTATAAACTATTTTTTATGTTTATGAGATTTATTAGTGTTTACCTTTTTGTAGTTAGGCTTTTTAGGCTTTTTGTATTTTAAAACATGCTCTTTATTATAAAGGTATGGTGTGTGTCCTCCAATTTCAAGCTCAACTCTAGGAGCAACTTTTAAGTTTACACCAACAAAAACACTTGGTACTTTCATAGAAACAATCCAATTTCCGTTTTGAAGATATAAATAATTCCTTTTTTCTATATCGTAATAAAAATTTTGTTCTGGAAAATAAACATGTTTTGTTTTTGCTCTATGTCCATGTGCAGGTGCCCATGGTGGTGGCCCTTGTGAAAAAATATCTTGAGGTGTAAGAAATAGTATAGTTAAAACTATTATTGACCAAATTGCTGAAATATTTGTATTTTTTGTTTCCATTATTTTTTATAATTCATATTGTAAATATACTTATACAATTTGTATGCCAAGTATATTTTATTACACCATGAATTTTATTTTAAAAATAATCTTTAAGAACTACAGCTTAGCATAGAACAACCTACTTTCACGCGTGCCCAGTCTGGTCGTTTTGCAAACCATTTTTGCATATTTGGTTGCTCATCGTATGGTTTTTTTAAAAGTGTATGTAATTCTTCAATAATAGTATAATCTCCTTTATCTGCAGCGTCAATAGCTAATTGAGCCATATAATTACGCAATACGTATTTTGGGTTCCCCAAATTCATCTTATTTTTACGTTCATCATCAGAAATTGTTTCCACTTGCAAACGATTCAAATATTGGGTAAACCAATACAGCCACGTTTCTTCCGCACGTTCTTTTACTTCGTCAATTGTATAAAAAGCGTTTTTTATTTTTTCTAAAGCTTTTTCAGCGGAATCTTCTTTAGTAACATTACTTAAATTTCGATAGAAAATCGTCATATCGGTTTCTGTTTCTTGTAAAACGGGAAGCAATTGTTCAATTATAACAGCATCGTTTTCTTTTAGTGTTTCAAAGCCTAACTTCTGAGACATCATTCTATAAAAATCATCTTGAAAACTATTCGAATAATCTTCTAAAATGGTTTCCAAAGGTTTTACATCTTCAATCAACGAATACAACGCATTAGCCAATTGTAGTAAATTCCAAAGCGCAATATTAGGTTGGTTTCCAAATCGATATCTTTTGTTTTCAGCATCGGTAGTATTAGGTGTCCAATTTGGATTAAAGTCTTCTAGCCAACCATAAGGACCATAATCAATTGTTATTCCATGAACGGACATATTATCGGTATTCATTACGCCGTGAACAAAGCCAACTCTTTGCCAATGTAAAACCATTGTTTTAGTTTGTTGGGTAACCGTTTTGAAAAAGGCAATATATTTTTCTTTTCCTTCCGTTTTAATTTCTGGAAAATGATGTTTTATGGTATAATCAGTAAGTAATTTTAAATTTTCATAATCTTCGCGAGCAGCAAATAGTTCAAAGTTTCCAAAACGAATAAAACTTGGCGCTATTCTACAAACTACAGCTCCTTTTTCATAAGCTTCATTTCCATTATATAAAACATCTCTTAAAACTTCATCGCCTGTTAGCGCTAAAGAAAGGGATCGGGTAGTAGGAATGCCTAAATGAAACATTGCTTCACTGCACAAATGTTCTCGAATAGAAGAACGCAAAACTGCAAAACCATCACCACGGCGAGAATAAGGTGTTTTTCCGGCACCTTTTAATTGCACCATCCAACTTTTAGATTTGTGTGTAACTTCAAATAAATTTATTGCACGACCGTCTCCTAATTGTCCTGCCCAATTTCCAAATTGGTGCCCAGCATAGCACATTGCATATGGGGTTGTATTTTTATAAACTGATTTACCAGTAAAAACATTCAAAAAATCGGCTGACTTTAAGTCTACTTTACTTAGACCAATTAATTTAGCTACCTCTTCTGAAGTATGAATAAGTAAGGGATTAGAAGGTTCTTTTGGAGTTACAAATGAATAACAAGCTTTAGTAACTTGTCGTACTTCGTTTTCTTCCAAAGTATCTGCTGGTAGTTGTGTCGTAAATTTATTTTGAATATTTATTTGCATGGTTTTGGTATCTTTTTCAAAGTTACAAATTAAATAAAGCTTCTAAAATTTCAAATGCGCATTTTTTTCTATCTTTGAAGCTTAATAGTATTGAAAATGATTGCTACAGAAAACAAAACTCAATTAGAACTTTATTTCGACGAATTTAGAAAAAACATAATTGGTATAAATCAAGAATTTGAAACACCTTTTGGTACTCAAAAAATGGTGTATACAGATTGGACAGCGAGTGGTCGTTTATATCGTCCAATTGAGGAAAAAATGATGAATCAATTTGGCCCATTTGTAGCAAATACGCATACAGAAACTACAGTTTCAGGTACTGCAATGACGATGGCTTACCATAAAGCAAGACACATTATTAAACATCATGTGAATGCAAATGACAATGATGTTTTAATTACAGATGGAACTGGAATGACAGGTGTTGTAAATAAGTTTCAGCGAATTTTAGGCTTACGTATTTGTGAAACATTAAAAGAGTATACAAACATTCCAGATGCTATAAAACCTATTGTTTTTATTTCGCATATGGAACATCATTCTAATCAAACCAGTTGGTTAGAGACAATAGCTGATGTAGTTGTAGTTCCTGCAAATGAAGAAGGACTTTTTTGTTTAGAAAATTTCAAAAAATTATTAAATCAACATAAGGACAGAAGTTTTAAAATTGCTTCTATAACTTCTTGTTCAAACGTAACCGGAATTAAAACACCATATCATGAAGTGGCAAAAATTATGCACCAAAATAATGGCGTTTGTTTTGTAGACTTTGCTTGCTCTGGACCATATGTAGAAATGGACATGCATCCAGAAGATCCTGAATGTTATTTAGATGCAATTTTCTTTTCACCTCACAAATTTTTAGGAGGTCCTGGAACTTCGGGGGTTTTAATTTTTAATCAAAATTTATATAAAAATAATGTACCTGATTGTCCAGGAGGAGGAACAGTTAGTTGGACAAACCCATGGGGAGAACATAAATACATTGATAATATTGAAGATAGAGAAGATGGTGGAACTCCAGGTTTCCTTCAAGTGATAAAAATTGCATTGGCAATTCAGTTGAAGGAGAAAATGGGTATTCAAAACATTCTTCAAAGAGAGCATGAACTAACCGAATTTATATTTTCTGAATTAGGTTCAATTGAAAATATTAATATTTTAGCTCCAGAGCAAAAAAAGAGGTTAGGAGTTGTATCTTTTTATATTACCGATTTACATTTTAATTTAGGTGTTAAAATTTTAAATGATAAATTCGGAATTCAAACACGAGGCGGTTGTAGTTGTGCTGGAACGTACGGACATTATTTACTACATGTAGACCAAGAAATGTCTAACGATTTAGTTTGTCAAATTACTTCTGGGGATTTAATAAAAAAACCAGGTTGGATTAGAATGTCTATTCACCCTACAACTACAACTGATGAAATTAAATATGTTTGTGATAGTTTAAAAGCTTTAGCAGCAAATCATTTAGAATGGACTAAAGATTATGTTTACAATCCTAAATCAAATGAATTTAACCATCAAAACGCACAATTAAAAGAAAATGAAATGGTAGCCAATTGGTTTTCTATATAAATAAAAAAGTCCCATTTAAATGGGACTTTTTTATGCTTGTTTTTTATGTTTCCATCTTTTATGCGTCCAAAGATAGAATTCAGGAGCTTCATAAATTTGTTCTTCTACTTTCTTCATAAACATTTCAGAAATTTCAAAATTTGCAGTCTCTTTTGGATTATCAACTAAATGTTCAAAAGTGGCTTCGTAATATCCTCTTTTTATCCTTTTTGTTTTAAGAAAAATAACATTCATATCTAATCTTTTAGCTAATAATTCAGCACCAACATGTATTGGTGTTTCTGTTCCCATAAAAGTTGCCCAATGTGAGCCTTTATGATATTTAGGAGATTGATCACTAGCAAATCCATAAACCCCAAGTTTGCCTGTTTTTTTACACTGTTCAATTGTTGGTACTGTTTCTTTTGTTGTAATTAAAACGGCTTTAAATCGGGAACGAATTTTATGCACTAATTTGTCAAAATGTTTATTTGCTATTTTTTTGTAAATTCCATAACCAGTAAAATTAATATAATAATTCATTGAAACGGCCCACTCATAACTTGCATAATGTGCACAAAGTAGTGCAATGCTTTTGTTCTTTTTTTCTAAATCTAAATAGAGATCCATATTAGTAAATCTATATCTTTTTTGTATTTCTTCTTTAGAAATACTCATTGTTTTTATCATCTCTAAGAACATATCACACATATGATGATAGAATTTTTCTTCTACTTTTTTTCTTTCTTTTGTGGTAAGATGTGGTAATGCTATTTCCAAGTTATGCCTAACTACATTTTTTCTATAGCCTATAAGTCGATATGTAATAAAACATACTAAATCAGAAAATATATATAATAACCTAAATGGTAAAATGGATATTAACCAAAGTAAAGGATAAAATAAAATATAGAATATTAACTGCATAAAATATTTTTTACAAATATAGTTTAAGAATTACAAACAAGAATACATAACTATTTTTAAATTTACAGAAATAATAAAATAGAATGGATATATTTTTAATAGTATTAATTGGTATAAATGTAATAGTTAGTTTTAAAGGATTTAATGATTCTGAGTTTTTTAGAAAATACGAATTTCACATTGGAAGTATTCGCTCTGGAGAGCAAATAAGAATGTTGACTTCTGCTTTTTTACATGGCAATATAACGCATTTAGCTTTTAATATGTTGACACTGTATTTCTTCGCGCCTATTGTTTTAGACACATTTGGGAATATTTATTTTATATATATATACTTTGGGAGTTTAATTGCAGGGAGTTTGTTAACTATGTATTTTCATAAAAATGATTATTCTTATAGAGCTATAGGTGCTTCTGGAGCGGTAACAGGAATTATATATAGTTCCATTTTATTATATCCTGAGATGACTTTAGGGTTATTTTTTATAATTCCAATTCCAGGATATATATTTGGGATAGGCTATTTATTATATTCTATTTACGGAATGAAAGCCAAAAATGATAATATAGGGCATACAGCTCATTTTGGAGGTGCAATAGGAGGTTATCTACTTACTTTAATAAAAGAACCTAGTCTTATTCAATCAAATACTAAAATGGTTGTTTTATTAACTATTCCTATTCTTGTACTTTTTTATTTACATAAAACAAATAAACTAGATTAGGTATAAAATAAAAAACCTGAACAAAAGTTCAGGTTTTTTTTGTGGGGAGAGCAGGATTCGAACCTGCGAAGATGTAATCAGCGGATTTACAGTCCGCCCTCGTTGGCCGCTTGAGTATCTCCCCAGCGTTTACAATTAATTATTGCGATCAACGGGTGCAAATATAGAATTGTTTTTTATTAGTAACAAACAATATTTATACATTTTTACGTGCTTTTTTTTAATTGATTGATAATGAAATGTATAAAAAAAATCTCCTAAAGGAGATTTTTAATTTTTTACATGGATGAAATAAATTATTTAGCTAATAATTCTTCTATTTTAGCTTTTAATTCTGCGCCTCTTAAATCTCTTGCAACAATTGTACCATTAGCATCTAAAATAAATGTAGCAGGAATCGATTTTACGTTATATTGAGTTGCAATTGGTTCTTTCCAAAATTTTAGATTAGAAACTTGATTCCAAGTTAAACCATCTTTTTGAATTGCTTCTGACCATTTAGCAGCATCTTTATCTAAAGATACCCCAATAATGTTTAAGCCTTTAGCGTGAAATTCATTATATAAAGCAACAACACTTGGATTTTCTGCTCTACATGGTCCACACCATGAAGCCCAAAAATCAATGATAGTAACTTTTCCTAATGACTCTTTTAAAGTAATAATTTTACCATCTGGATTTTTGGCAGAAAACTCTGGAGCTTTACTACCTATACTAACAGATGTTAAAGATTTTATTTCATTTGAAATATTTTTTCCACTTGGAGTAGAATGTAAAGATTTATCTAGTTTGCTAAAATATGTTTTAACTTCGTCAATAGTTAAATACTCTCTCATTAAGAAATTTTCAACTAATAAAACGGATAAATAAGCTTTTGGGTTTTTTGTAATATATTCTTTTGAATATAAATTTAATTCATTTTGAAAATTACCATGTTCCTTCATTATAGCATTTAAAGTAACCGTATCTTTCTTTTCTCTTGCAGCCATCATTCTTTCAGAATTTGCAGCTTCAAATTTCACTCTTTTCTTAGATATTTTAACAGATTCAGAGTTGTATTCTTGAAGTTTATCATTGTTAAAAGTACCTGAAGTTATAGAATTAAAAATACTATCAACAGCAATTTCTATACTTATTTTACCTTCTTCTAATATAAAAGCAAAAGGCATTTTCTCGTCTTCAATCATTAAATTAGCTAATTCAATGTTTTCAGTTTTACCTTTAAATTCAAATTTACCATTTTCAACAACAGCTGTATCTCTATTTATAGTTTGGTTTTCATTTTGTATTTGAATAAAAACTTTTTTTCCATTTTCAATTCCATTAGCCGTTCCAGTAACTAAGTATTCATTTTTACCTATATTATTACATGCAAAAGTAAGAGTAGCTACTGTAATAATTAAAATTATTTTTTTCATATTTATTTTTTATAAATTTTAGCAAATGTATTTATTTTTTCAATTTAAAGATTAAAAAAACATATAATATTTTCATAAAAAAGCCTTGTAAAATGAAGCTTTTTTTATGTTGTTTTATAGCTTTTTAAAATGAAATAAAATCCAATTATTATAAATGGTATGCTTAACCATTGTCCTGTTGATAATGCTGAGAATAACGGATTGTTCTCAAAGCCACCTTGACTTTCCTTTACATATTCTACAAAGAAACGAACAGTCCAAAGTGTAACTAAAAACGTTCCAAAAAGTAAACCTTGTTTGTTTCTAGCATCTGTTTTCCAATACATATAAAATAGTATCAAAAATACAAAAACATACCCAAAAGCTTCATATAATTGTGCTGGGTGTTTTGGAACAACTTCGGCAAGAACTTCCGTGAATTGAGGGTTAGATTGTATGGCTTTATAGGCTTCGTTAGAGTTTTCAATTCCAGTTCTTTCAAAAGCTTCCCTTGGTGAAAACCGATCTCTTATAAATTTAATTCCAAAAACTGAATCTGTTTGATTTCCTACAATTTCAGAATTGAAAAAATTTCCTAATCGCACAAAAATAGCACCACTAGCAACAGCAATTACTATTCTATCTAAAACCCAAACAATTGGTTTTTGCATAATTTTTTTACTATAAAAGTACATCACTAAAATAATTGCAATTGCAGCGCCATGACTGGCTAAACCGGCAAAACCTGTAAAGTGGAAAGTTGGGATTGTACTTATTGGTAATAAAATACTCAGAGGGTCTTCGTGAAATAATTCCGATTGATAGAAAATAACATGCCCTAAACGCGCCCCTAAAAGTGTTGCGAAAACAGTATAAATAAACAATTTGTCTAATTTTTCTACAGTTTCATTTTCACGTTCATAAATAGCCTTCATTATATACCAACCAAGTCCAAAGGCAATTACAAACATTAAACTATAAAAACGTAGATTAAAAAAGCCTAAGTCTATTCCTCCTGAAGGGTTCCAAATCATATTTAAAGCGTAAAGCATGTTTCTTGTTTTTAGAATTATTGTAAAAATATATATTATAAATGATAAAGATGTTAATTTTGTTTTAATAGATTTTAAAACTTATTATGGTACCGGATCGTAGCCACTTTTTCCCCAAGGATGACAATTTGTGATTCTTTTTACAGCTAACCAACTTCCTTTAAATAAGCCATGTTTTTTTAAAGCTTCGGCAGTATAATGTGAGCATGTAGGTTCAAATCTACATGCAGCAGGAGTATAAGGTGAAATTACTACTTGATAAAAACGTACTATAAATAAAAAAGGAGCAATGAGTAATTTAGAAATTATTCGCATCTTTTAAATTTAAGTATTTATTAGTTTACAGAGAAACCAGTTCCATCTTTTCCATCTTTAAGAACTATTCCTAAAGCTTCAAGTTTATCTCTAATTTCATCTGAAAGGGTCCAGTTTTTATTTGCTCTAGCTTCGTTACGCATTTCAATCAGCATTTCTACAACGCCATCTAGCTTGTCTGAATTATTTGCGACTGATTTTTCATTTTTAATTCCTATAACATCAAAAACAAAATAAGTAAGTGTTTTCTCTAAAGTTTCTAAATCTTCTTTAGTTAAAGTCTCTTTTTTATCGTTTACAAGATTAACATATTTAATTCCCTCAAACAAATGAGCAACTAGAATAGGAGTGTTAAAATCATCATTCATTGCATCATAGCAATTTTGTTCCCATTTTGTAATAGAAAGAGTAGAAGCAGGGCTTGGTTCAAGTTTAGTAACCAAGTTTATTCCGTCCATCAAACGGTTAAAACCTTTTTCAGCAGCAATCATAGCGTCATTAGAAATATCTAGAACACTCCTATAGTGTGCTTGTGAAAAGCAAAAACGAACAATATTTGGATGAAAAGCTTTTTCGAAAAATTTAGTGCCGCCGTTAACTAATTCCATTGGTAAAATATAGTTTCCTGTCGATTTACTCATTCGTAAACCGTTCATTGTAAGCATGTTTGTGTGCATCCAGTAGTTTACTGGCGAAGAGCCATTACACGCTTTTCCTTGTGCTACTTCACATTCATGATGTGGAAATTTTAAATCCATTCCACCACCGTGAATATCAAAAGTTTCGCCAAGGTATTTTGTACTCATTGCTGTACACTCTAAATGCCAACCCGGAAAACCTTCTCCCCAAGGAGAATTCCATCGCATTATATGTGCTGGCGATGCATTTTTCCATAAAGCAAAATCTTGCGGATTTTTCTTTTCGTTTTGGCCGTCTAAATCTCTAGTGTTGGCAAATAATTCGTCAATATTTCTATTGCTTAATTCACCATAATTTAAGCCTTTTTCATTATACGCAAAAACATCAAAATACACAGAACCTTTACTTTCGTAGGCAACACCAACTTGAATCAATTTTTCAATCAACTCAATTTGTTCAATTATATGTCCAGTCGCTGTTGGTTCAATAGTAGGAGGTAAGAAGTTGAAATTATCTAAAACTTTATGAAAATCAACCGTATATTTCTGTACAATTTCCATTGGTTCTAACTTTTCTAACTTCGATTGCTTTACAAAACGGTCGTTTGCAACATCGCCATCATCTGTTAAATGTCCAGCGTCTGTAATGTTTCTTACATAACGTACTTTGTAATCTAAATGCAATAAATATCTATATATAATGTCAAAACTCATAAAAGTTCTTACATTCCCCAAGTGAACATTGCTGTAAACAGTTGGTCCACAAACATACATTCCTATATTTCCTTCGTGAATAGGGGAAAAGTTTTCTTTCTTGCCTGTTGAAGTATTATATATAAGTAAAGTATTCTTTTTATAAGACTGCATTTTTTTTATTTTTTATGAAGCTTTTGCCTGCTTTTCGCTATATCTTTTATTTAGATTACCACGTCGTTCCTCCTCGCAATGACAAATAAAAGGATGTCGCTACTATCAGGGCTATGATTTTTTAGTATAAAATAGATTGTAATTTTCTAAATTTAGAATTTAGTATCTAATTTTATGTAATCTAAAAATTCTCTTCTAGTTAAATCTTCTTTAAATTTTCCACCAAATTCGGCAGTAATAGTGCTACTTTCAATATCGCGAATTCCTCTAGAGTTTACACACAAATGTTTTGCATCTATTACGCAAGCAACATCTTTAGTTCCTAAAACTTGTTGTAACTCTTCTACTATTTGAATAGTAAGTCTTTCTTGAACCTGTGGTCTTTTTGAAAAATAATCTACAATTCTATTCATTTTAGATAATCCAACAACCGTTCCGTTTGAAATATAAGCAACATGTGCCCGACCAACGATAGGTAATAAGTGATGCTCACAAGTAGAATAAACCACAATGTTTTTTTCCACAAGCATTTCGTTGTATTTATACTTATTATCAAAAGTAGACGAACTAGGTTTTTTTGCAGGATTTAATCCGCCAAAAATTTCTTTTACAAACATTTTTGCAACTCTATTTGGAGTTCCTTTTAAACTGTCGTCTGTTAAGTCCATTCCTAAAGTATTTAAAATACTTTCTACGTCTTTTTTAATACTTTCTATTTTTTCATCATCAGAAATTAAAAAAGCATCTTTTTTTAAAGGAGTATTAGCGCTAGTAGCAATATGGTTGTTTCCTAAATCTTCTTGTAAATCCTCGTTATTTATCATTTTTTAGCAATAATTTTAGTATGCAATTTTTTTAATGAGCAAAGATAAATATTTATGTTTAAAAAATATGCAAATTAATAAATATTAAATTTTTTATAGATAACGTTGTTTTTTTATTAAATTTGTTTATCTACAACTATAAAAAAAACAGTATAAAATGAAAAAAATTTACTTTAAAGTATTAATTGCTTTGTTAATATGCAATTTTAACTATGCACAAACCAAAACAAATTTTACATTAGAAAATTTTAAAATTAATTTAATAGAATCTCCATTATCTACATCGTACGCAGATACTTATGCGAATATTAAATGGGATAGTTCTTTAGTGAGTAAAGATACTTCTTTAAGTAAAATTTATTTAGAAATAGTTCCTATAATGGATTGTTTTAATAACCTTGATGCTAAAGATTTAAAGAAAACAATTTTTGTTGATTTAAAAAGCGAATCAATAAAGAAAATAAATAATCATATGATTACGCACAAAGGTTTAGCGTCAAAATGTTTTAAATGGCGTATTCGATTTGTTGGTAAACAAGGTAATCAAATGACTTCATGGAATTATCATTTATTTATCAAATAATTATGAAAAAAATATACTTATTTATTAGTCTGATATTTTCAATTTTATCATTTTCTCAAGGCGGACCTGGAGGAAGTTGTGCAACTATCGCTTCATTTTGTGGTGATGCTTCATTACCTTTTAATAATGTTACAAATACACCAAATTTAGGGAGTATTGGATGTTTAGGTACTGCACCAAATGGTGCTTGGTATTCGTTTCAAGTTAGTAACCCAGGTTTGTTACAATTTCAAATTTCTCAGACTAATGCAGCAGGAGCTGGTATAGATGTTGATTTTGCTTGTTGGGGGCCTTTTACATCTGATCCTCGAACAATTAGCACTTTATGTTCGGGTGCATTGTATGACTACCCAGATGGTAATACATCAGTTCCAAACAATATGGTTGCATGTAGTTATTCTGCTGCTGCGGTTGAAAATTTTTCAATACCTGGTGCTATTGCAGGGAATTATTATGTTGTTTTAATTACAAATTTCGCCAATCAATCAGGGACAATTACTTTTAATCAAACTAATAATACTGGAGGCTCTAATGGATCTACAAATTGTGAGATTTGTGGAGTTACATTGGGCCCAGATCGTTTTATTTGTAATGGCTCTGTAACTTCGGTTAATTTAAATGCACAGTTTTATTCGCCCCCTATTACACCTATTGCATTAACTTATAATTGGTATTTAAACGGAACTTTATTTACCACAACTTCTGCTAGTACTTTAAATGTTACGCTGAATGGGATTTGGAGGGTTGAAGTTAATAGGCCTTCATGTACACCTATTGAATATGATGAGCTTGAAGTGAATATTTCATCTGGCGTCCCTTTTAATCCTATTGGACCTTTTTCCGGTGCAGCAGGTGATTGTAACCCAAGTTTTGATTTAACTTCTTATCAATCGGCATTAGTTTCCCCGTCTTCTCCATCAATTTTTACATTTATTTACTATGATGAAAATGGAGATGTAATAGCGGATCCAACAAATTTTTCTCCAACTGCTACTACTTTTATAGGTATTCAAATTGTTAATGGTGACTGTGATACTTTTGATACAGTTGACTTTATTGTGGATTGTATTCCATCTACTTGTTCTTTAACACTTACTTCCGCTGCAGCTACAACTACTCAATCAGTTTGTCTAAATCAAGCAATTAATGATATTGTTTATACTCCAGGTGGCTCTGCTACGGGCGTAGTTTTAGCAACTGGTTCTTTTCCAACAGGCGTTACCGGAAGTTTTGCTTCAGGTGTTTTTACAATAACAGGTACACCAACCCAATTAGGTACTTTTAACTATACGCTTGAAACTGTTGGCTGTACAACTAATCTTCAGTTGTCTGGAACAATAACGGTTAATGCTCTTCCTACTTTGACTTCTTTGTCAAGTAATAGCCCTGTATGTTATGGAGAAGATGCAATTTTTTATTTTGTGGGTACTGGAAATTCCACTGTTTCTTATACCTTAAATGGTAGTTCAACGGTATTAACGGTCCCATTAGATGCTTCTGGAAACGGGTCTGTCACTATTACCGGTGCAACCGCAAATAATACAATAAATTTATCAAATATATCAGTTGGTTCTTGTAATTCAGCTCTTACAAATTCAGAAACTGTTGCTATTCAAGCACAGCCTATAGCAGGAACAAACGGAACTTTAACAGTTTGTCAAGGAACTACACCAACAAATGCTCAGTTATTTGCACAGTTAGGAGGAACTCCAGATACAACTGGAACATGGAGTAATTCAGGATTAGTTTATACGTATACAGTAAATGCTATTGCACCTTGTACGGTAAATGCAACTGCTACAGTAACGGTAACAGAACAAGCGCAACCAAATGCAGGAACAAACGGAACTTTAACTGTTTGTGCAGGAACTACACCAACAAATGCACAATTATTTGCACAGTTAGGAGGAACTCCAGATGCAACGGGAACATGGAGTAATTCAGGATTAGTATATACGTATACTGTAAATGCTATTGCACCTTGTACAGGATCAGCTACAGTAACGGTTACCGTAACAGAACAAGCACAGCCTGTTGCAGGAACAAACGGAACTTTAACTGTTTGTCAAGGAACAACTCCAACAAATGCACAATTATTTGCACAGTTAGGAGGAACTCCAGATACAACTGGAACATGGAGTAATTCAGGATTAGTTTATACGTATACAGTAAATGCTATTGCGCCTTGTACGGTAAATGCAACTGCTACA
>Ga0102814_10000249_pt1 | contig 39182 bp, 45 predicted proteins | sample ColrivemetaGS741_FD_79112 | JGI IMG/M metagenome (GOLD analysis project Ga0102814, IMG submission 79112) | Estuarine microbial communities from the Columbia River estuary - Flood tide ETM metaG S.741 | ecosystem: Environmental > Aquatic > Marine > Intertidal zone > Estuary | place: USA...
AAAAACTTAAAGTGAATAAAAAAATAAAAACAACACTACCTAAAATAGTTATGTTTTTGTGTTTTAGCATTTTTTTATAAGTATTAAACTGTGGTCTCTTCCTTGGTATTGATTGTATATTAAGATCGTTTCTAGTTTTGAAGGTTCAACTGAATTCATCTTTAAAATAGAAGGAATCACTTGATTTTTAATGATTTTAGCAGCACACCAAAGTCCGAAACCGGAAGCAGTATTATATTCGCCACTTAAATGTTTATAGTAAACTTGTGCTGTATTTTTAAATAAGGAATTAGAAACATCATAATAAGAATCATATTGCACATCTCCATTATTCCCAAAAACAACAGCGTCAATTGAGTTTACTTCGCAATTATTATCTTCTAAAAAATTTGAAATAAAATCTCCAACTTCATTAACGGACAAACTATTATGTATTTTCATAGCTTCAATTGAAGCATAACTTGATTCTTTTTTAGTGTTTTCTATTGTAAAAAAAGTAGTCCCTTCACTAAACACAACTCCTTTCGAAGTCGAATTTAAAACACTATAAGGTGCATCTTCTTCTTTTTTAATAAATGAAACTAACTTGAAAAGATCTAAAGTATGTTGCGCAGTTTCATCAATTCCACCAACAAGAATTGTGTTTTCTTCTTCGGTTTCCACTTGAATTTTAGCGTCTAACAAAGCCGTTTCTAATGAAACTGCTCCGTTTACATAAGTAAAATTATTACCTTTACATTGTAAACCTAAAGCAATTTGTGCCCCAACTGTGTTATGCGTAGATTGAATGAAAGAAGTAGGTGTTAAAAATTGCTCTTTATTGTCTAAAATCCCTTTTAAAAATTTTTCAGAATCTTCTACACAACCCATTCCAGTTCCAGTAATAATTGCATCTGGAATAGTTACATTTGCTTCTGCTAAAGCTTTTGTAGAAGCAGCAATTCCCATTTTTACACCTTTTGCCATTCTTCTGCTGGCAGCTGGCGGAATCAATTCTTTATAGGAAGGTTGTTTTGCATACAAAACATTATCTGAATTGTTTACCGTTGCATCTTCTAAAAAATCGGTTTCAAATGTATTTTGTGCCGAAATATTTCCTAATCCGTTTATATAACACTTCTTCATTAGTTCTTTGAAAATATTACTGTTGAACAATTACCACCAAACCCAAAAGAATTAGATAAAACATGGTTTATTTCTTTTTCTTTCAATGTGGTTTGCGGTGTTATATTGAATTCATCCATTTGGTTTTTGAAGTTCAAATTTGGGAAAATCACATTATTTTGCAAAGCTAAAACACTATAAACCGCTTCAATTGCAGCAGCAGCAGCTAAAGTATGTCCTGTATAAGGTTTTGTTGAACTAAACTCTGGAACTTGATTTTCAAAAACACGAACAATTGCTCTTCCTTCCGATAAATCGTTGTTAGGAGTTGCTGTTCCGTGTGCGTTAATATAATCTATATCGTTTGTTGACAAGCTCGACATTTTTAATGCTTTTTGCATTGCTAAATAAGCACCGTCACCGTTTTCAGAGGAAGCAGTTTGATGAAAAGCATCATTTGCATTTCCGTAACCAGAAACATAAGCCAACACTTTCTTATTTTGCTTTTTAACCACCTCTTCTGATTCTAATACTAAAAAAGCAGCGGCTTCACCTAAGTTTAATCCTTTTCGTTCGTTATCAAAAGGCGTATTATAAGTGTCAGACAAAATCATTAGCGTTTTAAATCCATTGATGGTAAATTTTGCTAAAGCATCTGTTCCTCCTACAATTACTCTATCTAATTGACCTGATTGAATTAATCGAGAACCAATCATAATAGCATTTGCAGCCGATGAACATGCTGTACTTACTGTTGTTACAATTCCTTTTAAGCCAATATATTCGGCCATTTTATGAGTTGCATCACCAGCATCGTGTGCGCTGATGTATTTTTGGCAAGCTTCATCTTCAAAATATTCGTAATAGAATTTTTCAGTCATGTCCATTCCACCAACACTTGTTGCCGAAATTAAACCTGTTTTAAACTCGTTAATATTAGAAATTGAAGCGTCTTCAACCGCTTTTTGAACAGCATACGCACCAAGCATAGCTGTTCGAGAATAGTTATTATCTTTAGGCAAATTTAACAATTGCTCTAACTCGTGATTGGTTAATTTAATTTCACCTACTTTGATAACATCTTTATGGATGGTTTCTATATTTTCGATAATAGAAATTCCTGTTTTTTGATGAATCAAAGCATTGTAATTTTCTTCCACTGTTTTACCAATCGAAGAAATAATTCCCATTCCTGTTATTGCAATTCTTTTAGCCATAAATTATTTTGTTCTGTTTGCTGTAATGTAAGCAGCCATAGTTTCGATAGATTCGAAAATTGTTTTCCCTTCTTTAGGATCTGTTAATTTGATACCATAATCTTTATCTAAAAGAACTATTAATTCTAAAGCATCGATTGAATCTAAACCTAAACCATCACCAAATAATGGATCGTTATCGTTAATCTCATCAACTGAAATATCTTCTAAATTTAATACTTCAACTATTTTTCCTTTTAATTCTGCTTTTAATGCTTCCATCTTATTTATTATAAATTGTATTTATTGTTTTTATATTATGTTCTAAAGTTCCATTATTTTGCACCAAATATACGACAGCTTTGTAGTTTTCCTCAAAAAATTCAACCCAACCACATAGAACTTTATCTGTTTTCTTTGATTCTAACAAATTTACTGCGTAATTATACATAAATTCTGCATTAAATGCGTCAAAAACAAAAAAAGCATTTTCTGATTTTAAATGGTGTTTAATGCTAATTTCTCCAACACAAATATTTGGTAAAGTATACACAAAAACAGCCGGACTTGGAAAATATTCTCCTTTATTTGCTATAGAGCTTTGGTATTTTACATCAGTGTCCAAACTCGCTGATTTATTAGCAAAAACAACAGCTATGTCATTGTCTTCTTCGTTTAAATCTAATTCTTTTAAAATTAAATCGACAGCTAAAAAAGACAATTTACTTAAATTATCCATTTTAAAAAACTTTGGATAATTACTCTTGAAAATTTTATACGCAGCCTTAATAAAGTCAGGAAATTGCTCATCAGCAGAACTAAACTCCTCTACTCCATTTAAGAATACTTTGTTATTTTCAATAACGCAATGCTGTGCTATTTTATAGTTTTGTTCCAAATTAATTCATTTTTTCAAATAATACTGCTGTATTACAACCTCCAAAACCAGAAGCTGTTTTTAAGAAATATTTAATTTCATGCTGTTTTGTTTCGCTAATTATATTGATAGGTTGTGTAACACCACAATTTGTATATCCTTTTGAAACAATTAACTTATTATTATTTGCACTTTCGATTGACAAAACCGTTTCTAAAAGTCCGGAAGCACCTAATGTATGTCCGTAATATCCTTTTAAACTATTCACTGGAACATTTTGTAATCCATGACGATTGAATGCAATTGCTTCCATTTCATCGTTGTACATTGTTGCTGTTCCGTGTGCAGAAATATAATCGATTTTATTAGCTTCTAAATTTGCTTCTTTTAATGCACTATTTATACTTCTAAACAAACCTTCGCCTGTTCTTGAAGGACCAGAAATATGGTTTGCATCATTTACAGCGCCATCTCCAATTACTTTAAAACTTTCTTTATTTACTTTATTTTGATTTGAAGTAATATAAACTGCGGCAGTTGCTTCGCCTAAAGTTACACCTGTTCGTTCTTTATCATATGGCTTACAAGGTTCGCTACTCATTGCTTGAAAAGAATTGAAACCCGACAAAACAAATTCAGAAATTGCATCGCCAGCCACTACATAAGCATCATCATATAAACCAGTTTGAATCATTCGTTTTGCAATTGCAATTGCTAAAACTCCCGAAACACATGCATTTGAAACTATAATTGGTTGGGTTTTAAATCCGAAAAAAGCACTTACTTTCTTCGCTAATGTTCCTAATTGCGCATCTTCAATTGTATTATCTGTATTAGCTAAAGCTTCTATATTTCCTTTTGTAGTAGATAAAATAAATGCTGTTTTAGAAGTAATATCTTCTTTACTTACCATTGGTTCTAAAGCCAAAATAAACATTTTCTCTAACTTGGTAAATTCTTTACTTTCAGAAATTTTACTAAAAGCTACATCAATAACTTCATTAGAAATAATACTTGCATAAAAAGGCTCTTGCATTAAATTACTTTTATGTAATTGAATACCAGATTGACCTTCTAATACTGCATTATAATTAGAAAAAGAATCTAAACCTAAAGGTGTAATACAATTTGTTTGTGTTATGTAAACTTCTTTTTGCATATCTTATTTTAGTAATCCAACTTTACGTTTCCATTCTTCATAAAATGGCGGATTATTAAGTGACAAAACTCCGTTAGCATCTACAAAAACCTGTACTGTTTCACCAGTACAAGCAACCACATTATTACTATCGTAAATTGTATATTTAAATATCATTTTTGCCGCTGGTGTATCTACAATAGTAGTTTCAATACGAGCAACATCGCCATAACGTAAAGACAATTTATGTTCGCAAATAGATTTTACAATTGGCGTTGTATAACCATATTTATGTACGTCTAAATAAGAAATACCGTGATCTCTTCCAAAAGCTTCTCTTCCATCTTCAAAATAAGTAATATAGTAGCCATGCCAAACAATTCCTAAAGGATCTGTTTCGTTAAAACGCACACGAATATCTTTCGATACTGTTAAATGACTGGCTTCGTTATACTGCTCTTTTCTTTTTATCATATAAAATAGCTATTGAAATTGTGATTATAAAAAACAAAAGTAAATAAAATAATTCGGGAAGTATATCTATAATGCTTCCGTTACGTAATAACACATCGTAAAATGCATTTAATCCCCAATTCATTGGTGATATGTTTGAAACAAACTGCATTATTTTTGGCATTGCAAAAACAGGAACCCAAACACCTCCAATTGCAGCTAATATTACTACTGAAGTTGCACCAAATGGAGCAGATTGTTCTTGTGTTTTTGCTATTGTACCTAATAAAATTCCTAAACCTATTGCTGCTAATCCTGAAAAAATGGCCACAACCGTCATTAAAAATAATTTCCCACTTACATCTAAAACTGGTAAATCTAAATAAGGAAACAAATAAATTCCAACAGCTATCATTAAGAAAAACTGAATGATACAAATTAGCAAATAAGTAGCAGTTTTTCCAGCTATTAAAACTGCATAAGGAACCGGATTTGTAATTAAACGAATCATTGTTCCCTGACTTTTTTCTTTTACTATATTGATGGAAAGAGGCACGATTATAAAGAAAATAGCAAACAACGTCCAAGCTGGAACATTGTGTTGTACCGAATTTGGCTTAATATCTTCATTGTTCACTCTTGGAACGATTTCTTTAAAAGTAATGAAGTTTTCTTGCGAAAAAATAGGTTCATCGCCTTCACCTAATTGTTCTTGAAAGGTTTTATAAATTGATTTTGTTTCAATTTGAGAAATCATTTTATCAATACCATTTTTAACTCCGTTTTTAAACGATAATTGAGCTGCTGGATCAAAATATAATTTGATTTCTTTTGGGTTTAAATGTTGTTGTGGAGCAATTGTGTCTTCGGTCAAACCGAAATTTGCCGTAATTTTATCTACATTTTGATTTACTTTCAATTGCAAATCATGACTCAATTTTTCTGGAATTACAATTGCTAATTGGTACTTTCCTTTAAAAACTGCTTCTTTAGCAATTTCTTCTGTAATATTTGTATTGTCAATTTCTGTTATGATTTCGAATGAACCGCTTTGTGCTAAATTATCTTTTACACTATTTGAAATTACATCTTTATCGTTATCGATTAATAAAATTGGAATTTTACTATCTGAAACCGTTTTAAAGGTGCTGTCTTGAATTAAGGTTATAGTTACAATAAGAACCAATGGCATCACAAATAAAATGACCAAACCTCCAAAATCTCTTTTTAACAAAAGGACTTCTTTATAAATAGACATTAAAAATTTATATAGCATCGCGAAGTTCTTTACCAGTTAATGAAATAAATACATCTTCTAAATTAGTTGCATTTTCTGTAGAAGCAATTAACTCTTTAACTGTTCCTTCTGCATATATTTTTCCTCTGTCGATAATTGCAATTTTAGTACAAAAATCTTGCGCTTCTGTCAAATGGTGCGAAGTATAAATTATAGTAGTTCCGTTTTTATTTAAGCGTTTTAAGTAATCTATAATTACGTTTTTAGACTGTACATCGACACCAACAGTTGGCTCATCCAAAAACAAAATAGTTGGTTCATGAAGAATTCCAGCAATTAAATTCACTCTACGCTTCATTCCACCAGAAAAAGTTTCAATTTGTTTGTCTGCAAATTTGAGTAAACCTAAATGTTCTAAAGCTTCATTTACTTTATCGTGCAAATTTTTACCTTTTAATCCGTACATACTACCAAAATACAACAAGTTTTCTTTGGCAGTTAATGTTGGGTATAATGCATATTCTTGTGGGACAACACCAATAATTTTTTTAATATCATTCGCATTTTTATGGTACGAAAGATTATTGATTGTAAAGCTTCCTGAAGTTGGTTTAATTAAACCACATAACATAGAAATTAAAGTAGTTTTTCCAGCACCATTTGGACCTAATAATCCATAGATTTCTTTTCTTTCGACAACTAAACTTAAGTCGTTTACCGAAAAGTCATCTGCTTCTTTATACTTTTTATAAAGTTTATGAATTTGAATTATAGGTTCGTTCATTTTTTAAATAGCTTTTTTAAGATTTTTAAAAAATGTTTCTTCTTTAGCCGCAATTACTAAAAGTTCATCTGCTAAAGCATTATAAACATCTGTTTGGTTACTTCTATTTTTATAAACACGAGCTGCATTTACTGCAAAATCTCTCCACATGTCGCCAATAATAGTCATTTCTGTAGAAAATTCTTTAAGCTTTTCATTTTTTAGAATAACTGCCGCTTCTTGTAAAAAAGCTGCATAAATAAAACGAAAACCACCACCGCCAGTTCCTATTTCTTCTTGCATTCTAACCATTTGTGCTAAATAATGGTTGGCAACTTTTACGCCTTTTTTAGCTGGCCATTTTCTAATATCTTTTGCAACCCATTTCATTGCATTTATACCTACAATTGGAACAGGTGCTAACATATCGTTACAAGTATTTTTTATCCCTTTTTTAATAGCATTTTCCCAATTTAAATCGGTTGGAATATGAATTGGATAATACATTTGCCCTTTGGGTGCTAATGCTCCTTTAGCAAAACGTACTTTTTCTAATTCTTTATCCGTTAAAGTAGTTACTGTTTCCATTACTGGATCACTGATTAAAAAAGTATTATTCTCTTTTCCGTAAACTACTAAATTATGTGCGTTAAAATGAAAACGATATTCATCAGGGAAATAAGTAAGATTGTAAACACCCACTTGTAAACCTGTAGGTATATTATTATTTAGATTTTCTTCTAAAGCTTTTTGTGCTTGAAGATTATTTGAAAACTTTACTCTTTTAACTTTTATTCCTAGTCTTTTTGCTGCTTTATTAAAAATAGAACCAGGCATTGGTCTATAACTTATAGCTGGTGCATGATTTACTTTTAAGATAGGTAAATAAAAATAAAACAAACCCGATCCAATACCAAAAACCATTGGTTCGTTAATATTTATACCATGAAACTTTAGTAAGTTAGATGCTACTCCGTTTTCACAATGTGCAGATTGATGGTGTGTAAAATTAGTTTGCATTATTCTCCTTTAAAGTTTTTTAGTTCATCAATTGAAATATCGAATGCGTCTGCGTATTTTTTAAGTTGTTTTTCGCTCATTTTTTTAAAAACGTTTGGTTTCGTATGTCTTTTTACGCGCCATTGCCACATTCCAACATAATCAGATAAAGTAACCCAATCCATTTTATGTACTTCCATAAAATAAACAACAGGGCTTACAATTCCATTTTTCACATTTTGTTTTGCAATCTCAATTCGTTCGTTAATATCTTGAATTGAATTTTCTAAAGCAATTGTTTTTGGCTCCCAACCTGTACTTAAAGCAGTTGTATATTCCCCATTTTCATCTACCGCATAACAAAGTTCTTTCAAATTGACAGTTGAAAGATTACTTTTATCTTGAGGTACTTCATTTTCCTTCATTATTGCTTTTTTTCTTGGATGAATAAATTTATTTCTGCTTCAAAAATTAACGCTTCTTTATTGTATGTTTTACATTCCATAGTACAAATACAATAACCATCTGCATCAAAGCGGGAAGTTAAAACTGCATTTGCATTTATTAAATCGCCAATTTTTGGTAAACTAAATATTTTAACTTTTTTGATTCCACTTATAAAACCAATTACTTCTACCCCTTCTTTTACTTCATGATTATCATCTAAGAAAAAAGATTGTCCTACAATAGAAGAACATGTTTGCGCTGCATTTTCAATTAAACCAACTTCGGCCAAAACATTATTTTCAACAAATAAGTTTTCTTCTTTAATTTCAAAAACTGTTTTTACATTTAGTTCTGATAATTCATAAACATGATCTACCAATAACATAGGTTCTCTATGAGGCAAAAAACTCTTAATATCTATAACATTATCAAAATTTTCCATTTTTTAAGAAGCTATAACTGTTTTCATTTGGCTTGTAGCAATAATTTCTTCATTTACTTTAGAAATTATATCAACTAAAGTAACTCCCATAAATTCTTGTAAAACACTAACAGATGTTTCTATGTTTTCGTCTATTTTTGGTAATCTTTCGATTTTAATCGATTTTATAGAGCCTATATAACCAGTTGGTGGCATTTCATTTTTTAAGAAATATTGATAACCTGTATATAAAGCAACCGATTGTGCCATGTGTTCTACTAAACCTGATTCTTGGAATATATTTTCGCTAACAAAAATATTTTCTTCTGGCACTGTTAAACCAGCGGTAATTTCGTTTTCACAAAACGCCAATAATTTATCTACCATTACAAATGGTGCTTTTTGTGGAATTAAGTTTTCTACAAAAGTTTTGTCTAATATTGGTAATAATAGTTTTTCCATTTTAGCAAACAGTTAAATATGCATAAGCGTAGGAAAATCTTCCGCTCTCTGGAACGGATAATAATACTTTATCTCCTTTTTTTAATTTACCAGAATTCATTAATTCCTCAAGCATTAAATAAATAGAAGCCGAACCTACGTTTCCAACATATTTTAAATTCATAAACCATTTCTCCATAGGAATATCCATTCCTTTTTCTACTAAAGCTTTATTTAATCCTTTTACAAAATAATGAGAAGAGACATGCGGTAAAAAATAAGTAATCTCTTCTGCTTTAATATTGTTTTTTTCTAAAGCAGCGCTCATGCTTTCTGCTCCTTTTACTAATATATGTTCGTCTAAAATTTTAACGTCTTGTTTTATTGAAAAAACGGATTTTGCCAACCATTCATCTGAACTATAATCACTCCAAGGCTTTATATTTCCGTTTTCTAATTTATCTCCACCAGCATACATACAAGCTTCTAATTCGTGAGCATAGGAATAAGCTTCCATCCATTCTATTTTTAGAGGGTTTGGGCCCTTAGGTTTGTTTTCTAGTACAAAAGCTGCTGCACCATCAGATAACATCCATCGTAAAAAATCTTTCTTAAAAGCAATTATAGGTTGTTCCTCTAATTTTTTAAGATTTACAATTTCGTTTTCAAATTTATCTGCCAACATCCAAGATGATACCTTTTCAGAACCAGAACAAATTGCATTAGTTGTGCTACCAGATTTTACAGACAAATAACCAAATTTTAATGCATTCATTCCCGCATTACAAACTCCTGAAGAAGAATTTAATTCTACGGTTCTATTTTTCATAAACCCATGAACCATTGCTGCATGAGATGGTAATAAATGATCCGGTGTAGAAGTCCCACAAGAAAGTAATTCTACATCTTTTGGCGTGAAATTTTCATCGAATAATTTTTCTATAGCGCAATTTGCAAGTTGCGCATTTGTATGTGTTGGTTTCCCTTCTTTATCTAAAGCATAATATCTTGAAACAATTCCATTATTTCTTAGGATAATTCTTCTTGCTTTTGATGTAGCATCATTTATCAAACCTAAAAATGTTTCCATTTCGTCGTTTGACACTGCTTCATTTGGCAAATACTTACTCGATTTTGTAATATAAACTTCAAACATAATACTTCTTCAATACTTTTAAACGCCCTTGTAATAAACTTTTTCTTTTCTAATTTTTGCAAACTTTATTGGATATAACAAAAGATGCAATATATAGACAATTGGCGAAATTAACCAAATTGCAACTAATAAATAAATATTAAATGCTTTTAACAAATGTTTACGGTACTTTTCTTTAGAAACTATTGTATTTGCCCACATTTTAAACATCTTATTTGCTTTTTTATCCATTTCAACCAAAAACGGACGAATTTCAACAGCATCCTTAGCAACTAATTTTTCTTGCAAATTTTCAAAATCATTTAGTTTCAATTGTTTATTGATTACTTCTCCAAATTTTGAAGATTCTAAAATATCTTTTTCAGAAACACCAGGCCTTGGGAATATACCTAAATACTTCTTTTTTACACCTGTAAACATCCATTCTACAATTGTAATAACACTAATGTGGTTTATATTTCTATCTACTAAAGCAATATTTCCTACCAATTTCGAATTCAGTCCTTTTAAAAGCATTTTCACTTTCTCTTGAGCCATTACCCACATATTTCTACATCCTATTATTGTAACAACTGGCGTATCTATTAATAAAGTAGTTGCGTAGTTACTTTTTAAAAAAGAGTTGAATGGAATACATGGTGATAAATACCAAACTTGGTATGCTAAAAGTACTAAATCATACTTTTTAGAAAGAACTTCATTTGAAGGAGAAACTATTTTAGACGGTATTTGTAAAAATGATTCTGGGAAAGCATTAAAAAAAGCATCTTTTGACCATGGAAAAGGAAATTCGTTTTCCATTTCTATCTTATAATAAGTAACCTCAACATTAGAATCTAACTCTAAAGGCTTAGTAATATTTTTAGATATTTCTTCTAACTGACCAGATTGTGTATAATATACTACTAGTACATTTTTCATCTTAAAGTTTTTTTATAAAAAATTAGACTTCTTTAAATGTTCTAATTTTATCTTCTCTTTTTTTATGTACAAAATCACTCCAAGTAGAACTGTCTTCTGCATTAAATATTGTAATTTCTTGAGAATCATCATCAATTAAAAATTCACTTGAATGACAATTTAATATTCTAGCTGCAGCTTCTAATCCAGAATAAGTTGCTCCTGTAACGCCGTGCGATAATGTACTTGCGCCACATAAGTACAAGTTATCAATTTCAGTTTTATTTTTATATGAAAACGGACCAACTTGATTTAATGTTTTTTCAGTTCCATAAACATTCCCATTTGTGGAATTAATATAAAATTGATTTGTTTTTGGCGTTCCTAATTCAGCCTGAACAATATGTTGTTTAGCGGTTGGAATAATTTTTTCAATACTATTTAAAAATTTTGCAATAATTTTATTTTTAAACACAACATATTCTGGTGATTGATAGTTTTCATTTCCTTTAAATTGCTCAAAACTACTATAGTCAACATACGTTACAACTTCGAAATTATGATATCTTCCGTTAAAACTCACAGGGTCTTTTAATGTCGTACAACTCATAAAAAAAGCAGGAAACTCTTCTCCTTCAGTTATATCTCCTTTTGTTAAAGTTTCAAAGTGCTTATCAATATCTTCATCTTTAAACCTCCAAATATTACCAGAATCAATACCGTGTTTAGTAACATCCATGTCTAAAGTTAAAAATAAAATTAAGGAAGTAACTGAATATTTAGTTTTTTCTATTTTTTTAACCAGTTTCTTGCTTATGTTTTCTTTACCAATTAAATTAAAATATGTGGTGGTTGGGTCTGCATTTGAAATTATATTTTTTGCAAAAAACTCTTCTCCATCAGCTAATTTAACTCCAATTGCTTTTTTATTATTCAATAAAATTTTGTCTACATTTTGGTTTGTTTTAATAATACCATCATATTGCTTTATTTTATTTGTCATTGCTTTTACAATTCCACTACCACCTCCCATTGGATAAAAACCTCCATCAAAATAATGATTCATAACCGAACAATGAACGGGAAAGCTAGCCTTATTTGGCGGCAAACCATGATCACCACATTGCGCGTTTAAAATAGCCTTTAAAGTTGGGTTTTTAATATGCCAATTAATAACCCTTTTTAAACTGAATAATGCAAATTTACCAAAATGCTTTGTTCGAAATGGAACTGTGATATTTTGCCAAAACCCTTTTAGTGTAGGTATTAATTGAAGCTCTCTATTAACTCTTTGAATAAGTTTTAAATATTCTATGATGTTTTTTTTCTCTTGAGGAAATTGAGCAATTAAACTTTCTTGAAAATTGTTTATTCCAGCGGGTAAATTATATTTTTCGTTTCCAATAAAACAATGGTCATAAGCATTCGCATTCATTCTAAAAAAAACAAGATCATTTGCGATTCCTAAGCCTTTATAGAGTTGTTCCGTAGACTGTCCTTTATCTAACAAACCAATATAGTGTACTCCTGGACTAAAACGCTGTCCTTTTAAAGTAAAACTATGACACCAACCTCCAGGAACTGAATGTTGTTCTAAGACTAATACTTTTTGTCCTGCTCTTGCCAAACACAAAGCTGTAGATAATCCGCCTGCTCCAGAACCAATAATAATCGAATCAAATGTATTCATCCTTATATTTTATAGCCAAAATTTGAATGAATAATATTTTAGCTTATTAAATTAAATGTCTAAAGTTTATTCCAAAAATCGAAATAATTAAACCATTGAAGTGGGTATTTTGCCAACATTCCTTCTACACTTTCTACATAAGAATTTAACAAACCTTGTGCGTCTCTGTGTTTTGTATTTGCTTTCCTAGTGTATAAATGATAATGCAAGTTATCTTCTTTCATTACATACACAAAAACAACAGGAACTTGTAATCTCGATGCTATTAAGAATGGACCTGCTGGAAAATTTGCTTCTTCTCCTAATAAAGTTGCCGACAAACACTTTACGCCTTCAAAATACCTATCGCCGGTAAAACAAATTAGTTCGTTTTTTCCCAAAGCATTATTTATATCATAAATATGAGACAAATCTTCTTTTACAATTATAAATTTAATTGTTGACTTGTTTTGTGAAATACTCTCTAAATAGTTTTTTATTACAGAATGTTCTCTGTCTGTTGTTACCAAATTAATTTGGCAATCTAAATCTATTTCAGCAAAAAAATGTTCGGCAATTTCAAAATTTCCAATGTGTGCGCTTATTAATACACCACCTTTTTTTTCTTCTAATAGTTTATATAAAATTTCAACCCCATCAAATTCATACGTAAATTTATCTCGAAGTCCAGCAGAAATAGCAGTTTTGTCTATGATTGTAGTTCCAAAAGTAAAATAACTCTTAAAAATCATCGCTTTTGATTTTAAGTAAGAATATTTTAATCTTTTATTTAAGTAATAAAAAATAGCACGATTACTGCTTTTAAGAAACAAAAAATAATAGGAAGCCACGAAAAAAAGAACAAAATAAGATGCTTTTATGCCTAATTTTCTAATACAAAAAACAAAAATTTTATAGCCTAATAGTGTTCCTTTAGATTTTCCGTCCCACTTACTCATGAGCTTATACCTTTGCTTTTATTTTGTTTTCTATTAAATCATAAAAATTTTGAAACGAAACAATACCAACAAAATCAGCTTCTCCTAATTTAACTCCAAAATTAGACTCGATTGTAACAACTAAATCTACATAGTCTAAACTATCTAAACCTAAAGTGTCTTTTAAATTAGCATCAACCGTAATTGCATCTCCATCTACTTCAAATTCTTCTACTAAAAATCCATTAGTAATCTCTATGATTTCTGCTTTATCCATTTTTAAATTTTAAACTTTTTTACAATAAGTGCTGAGTTTGTTCCTCCAAACCCAAACGAGTTGGACAAAAATATATCAATTTTTTTATTTATCGTTGTAGAAACTATATTTATTTTTTTAGAATCTTCATCTGGGTTTTCAAAATTAATGTTTGGTGCTATAAAAGAATGTTCCATCATTAAGGTCGAATATATTAACTCACTTGCTCCGGCCATCCAACATTCATGCCCTGTCATTGACTTTGTAGAGCTTACTGGAGTATTATATTCTCCAAAAATCTCAAATATTGCTTTAGCTTCATTTCCATCTCCGACAGGCGTTGATGTTGCGTGAGCATTAATATAATCAATTTCTGATGGCTTAACATTAGCTTGATTTAATGCTCTTTTCATAGCAGTTGCAGGCCCTTCCATGTTTGGAGTAGAAATATGACCTCCGTTTGACGAAAAACCATAACCTACAACTTCTGCAATAATTGGTGCACCTCGTTTTACAGCAGATTCATAGCTTTCTAAAATAAGTGTTGCACCACCTCCACTAGGTATTAACCCGTTTCGAGATGCATCAAATGGTCTTGATGCTTTTGAGGGAATTTCTTCATCTGGAGAAAAAACGCCTAAACCATCAAAACTTGCCATTGCGTATTTATTAATTTCTTGTGCACCTCCACAAATAATCATTTCTTGTAATCCACTTTTTATTAAATGGTAGCCTAATCCAACCGAATGAGAACCACTTGCGCAAGCAGCGCTAATGGTTAAATTTATTCCACGTAATCGAAATATTGTAGATAAATTCATTGTAACTGTAGAATTCATGGACTTAAATATAGCTCCTGAACCAATTAAAGCAGTGTCTTTCTTTTCTCTAATTATATCTGTAGCTTCTATAACAGCCATAGAAACACTATCGTTTCCATACATTATTCCTACTTCATTTTCATCAAAAAAACTATCTTCAATCTGAGCATTTTTTAATGCTTCAATTGTTGCCATATAAGCATATTCTGTTTCTTCACCTATGCTAATTCTTTGTCTTCTACTTAATAAATTTTTCAAGTCTGGCCTTGGAACCATTCCTGTTAAAGCAGAACGAAACCCAAACTCTTTTCTTTGTTCATCGAATATAATACCTGATTTACCATCGTAAAGAGACTGCTTAACTTCTTCTAACGACGTTCCAATACAAGAATAAATTCCCATGCCCGTTATTACAACTCTTCTATCATTCATCATATTACGAATAAATTCCACCGTTTATATTGATAATTTCACCTGTAATATAACTCGATTTTCTAGAAACTAAAAAACCAACTAAATCAGCTACTTCTTCCGCTTCTCCAAACCTATTTGCAGGCACCATTTTAATTAATTCTTTTTCATCTAAGCCGCTAGTCATATCTGTACGTATAAAGCCTGGAGCAACTGCATTAACTGTAATATTACGTTTTGCTACTTCTTGCGCTAGCGCTTTTGTTGCAGCAACTACAGCACCTTTTGCAGCAGAATAATTTGTTTGTCCTGCAGTTCCTTTTACTCCTGATAATGAAACCATATTTACTATACGACCATATTTATTACGCAACATTTTTTGCATAAAAAAATTAGTTACGTTAAAGAAACCATTTAAACTAGTATTAATAACATCATTCCAATCTTTTGGTGTCATCCACATAAACAAACCGTCTTTTGTAACACCAGCGTTATTTACTATAACCTCTACTATTGCTTCTGGGTTTGCATCTTGCCATTTTGTCAATTGAGATGAAACTTCATCAAAGTCAGCAACATTAAATTGAATTATTTCGCCTGTTGAACCATTTGCAACTACTTGTTCTAATGTTTTTTCAGCTGCTTCTTTATTAGATTGGTAATTAATTAAAATATGATAACCACCATCTTGTGCTAATTTTTGACAAATTGCACTTCCGATTCCTCTAGAACCACCTGTTACTAATGCACACTTCATATTATTTATTTTTGAAATAATTCCGCATTTTCAAACCATTGATTTCCTAATATAGAACCATCTGTTTTTAAAAAACACCATTTTTTTCCTTTTTTCACTCTTGCTAATCCGTTTACGAAACCTTTTTCTTCTTTTCTAAACATTCCAAAACCTCCAGCGGTAATTTGATATTCGGCAGGAATTACTAATTTCCCACTAATATTAACAAATCCCCATTCTTTGTCTTTTTTAACTGGAGCTAAACCTTCTTCTGCATATATCTCAGCATCATTAAACATAAAGTCAACGACAACTTCTCCTTTTTTATTAATAAAACCCCATTCTTTTCCAATTGCAACAGGTGCTAAATCTTTAGAAAAACTTTTTGCTTTATCAAACTTTGGTTCAATTATCCATTTACCTTTTGTGTTAATAAAGCCTATTTTACCTTCTTTTCTTGCATAAGTAAGGTCCTGATTATTGAAGTCCCAAACTTTATCAGCTCCTTCAACCGTAGTAAAACCTTCTGAGGTAATCACTCCAAATGTATCGCCTTTTCTTCCCCAAGTTATATTTTTAGAATAGTCGCCAATTTCATCATATTCATTTACAACTATAATTTTTCCTTTATTATCAACAATTCCCCATTTGTCATTAAGTCTTGTTCTAGCAAAGCCATTATCAAAAGATTTAATTAGATCAAATTTAGGCTTAAGTATAACTTCTCCTTTTGTGTTTATAAACCCTATTTTATCTTCTTGTCTTATAAACGCAATACCATCTTCAAAATCAAACATTTTATCAGAAGAGGGCATATTTATATGCTCGCCTTTTTTATTAATATAGAACCATTGTTTGTCTTTTTCAACAATACAAATTCCGTTATCAAAATATTTTACGTTTGTATATTGTGGCTCTATTACAAATTCTCCTTTGTGGTTAATAAAGCCCCATTTTCCATTTTCTTCAACTCCTGCCAAACCATCGGAAAAGTTTTTAGCAATTTTAAACTTTGGCTGAATTAAATATTCTCCAGATTTTAATATATAACCAAATTTACCATCCATTCTTACCAATGCATTTTCTTGAGCAGAAATTGTTTGGATAATAAAAACTAACAATAAAAATATTTTTTTCATATTATAAATGGATTAAAACTTATTACTTCATTAAGTATTCTTTCACTTGTTGTACAAAAGGATACATTACTTGATCTTCTTTAAATGTTGGAATAATTTTCCTTACATCATTATACATATTCTTTGTTACAGTAGAAACCTTACCGCTATATTCTAAAGCATCAATAGCTTGTACGATAGTAATTAATTCTATAGCTAAAACTTCAAAAGAATTCTCAATTACTTTTGCTGTTATTACAGCAGCATTAGTTCCCATACTAACAATGTCTTGGTTGTCATTATTGTTAGGGATGCTATGAACATACATAGGATTAGATAACATTTGACTTTCTGCAGTAGTAGAAGTAGCAGTAAACTGCACACCTTGCATTCCAAAATTAAAGCCTAATGTACCTAAATTCACAAAAGGAGGTAATATTTCATTTAGTTTTGAATTCAATAAGTAGTTAAGTTGTCTTTCTGCAAGCATAGTCAGCTTAGTTACAACAATTTTTAATTTGTCCATTTCTAAAGAAATGTAATCGCCGTGAAAATTACCTCCATGGTAAACATGTTTATTTTTCACATCTACAATTGGATTATCATTTGCTGAATTAATTTCGTTTTCCAAAACTTCAGAAACAGTATTTACAGTGTCTAAAACTGGTCCTAATATTTGAGGCACACAACGAAGTGAATAATATTCTTGTACTTTTTCTTTAAAAACATCCTCAGTGTTTTCTCCAGAATATAAATGATCTTCTCTTTTTCTAACAAGCTTACTATCTAACAAGTTAGCTCTCATTTTCTTAGCAATTTCTTGCTGGCCAAAATGGCGTTTTGTATTATTTAATTCGGCAGATAAATGATCGTCATAAGCTTGTACTATTTCATTAATTGCACAAGAACACTTTATAGACCAGTCTATTAATTTTTCCGCATTATGAACGTTTACTATTCCTATTCCTGTCATTACAGAAGTACCATTCATTAAAGATAGTCCTTCTCTAATTTCAACCTGAATAGGCTTTAAATTTTCTATTTCAAAAACCTCTTTAGTCGCTCTTCTTTCTCCTTTATAAAAAACTTCTCCTTCTCCAATTAAAGTTAATGCTAAATGTGCAAGTTGTACCAAATCTCCACTTGCTCCTACACCACCATGTTCAAAAATTAAAGGAGTAATATCTCTATTAATAAACTCTTTCATTAAATGAATCACAGATGGATGCACCCCAGAATTCCCTAAGGAAAGCGTATTAAGTCTTGCTAAAATAGAAGATTTTACATTTATAGCACTTAATGGCTTACCAGTTCCTGACGAATGGCTTCTAATTAAGTTATATTGTAATTGTAGCCTATCTTCATCTTTAATTCTATATTGCGCCATTGGCCCAAAACCAGTATTAACACCATAAATAACTTTGTTTGCTGAGAAAAGTTTTAAAAAATCAAAACTTTCAATTACTCTTTCTTCAACGACTTTACTAATTGTTACTTCTTTATTATCAAAAACAATAGCTTTAAAATCTTCTAAACTTAAAAATTCATTTATTGTACTCATTTAACGGCTTTATGTTTAAAATAGAATTAATAAATTAAATTCCACTTTTTTATTTAAAATTTATGTGGTTTATTTGAACTCGCAAATATAAATATATTCTGCTTAGTTAAAAAACTATGATATGTTTTATTTCAATTTTACTTAAAGTTTGAAATAAAAAAAAACCAACATAATGACAAACTCAAAAAATAGAGAAGATTACGGTTCTGACAAAAAAAGTGTAGTTCAAGCAAATTTAGATGCTCAGAAAATTGCATTTGCACCTATAATGTTTCAAGCAGCTAAATCTTTACGAAATTTAGGAATTCTAAACTATTTATTTGAGAACAACAGTGCTACTATTGAAACTATTTCTTCCGCACTAAATTTATCCGTTTACGGTGTAAAAGTGCTTTTAGAAGCTGGGCTTAGCTTAGAGTTGGTTTATTTAAAAGACAATGAATTTATCTTAACAAAAACTGGTTACTTCATTTTAAGAGATGAAATGACAAATGTTAATATGGATTTCACACAAGATGTAAATTATTTAGCAATTAACCATCTTGAAGAATCTATTGTAAATGGTAAGCCAGAAGGCTTAAAAGAATTAGGAAACTGGAGTACGGTTTATGAAGGTTTATCGCAACTTCCAGAAAAAATTAAAAAAAGTTGGTTTGAATTTGATCATTTTTATTCCGATTATACTTTTCCAGAAATTATGCCTATCTTATTTGGTAATCATCCAAAATCATTTTTAGACGTTGGTGGAAATACTGGGAAATTTTCTATGCAATGTGCTAATTATGATCCAAATGTAAAAATTACCATTCTAGATTTGCCTGGCCAAGCAAATGTAGCAAGAAAAAATATTGAAAATGCGGGTTTTAGCGATAGAATAAAAGCTGTTGACACAAACTTATTAGACAATTCTATTCCTTTTCCAAAAGGAAATGACATTATTTGGATGAGTCAATTTATCGATTGTTTCTCACTAGAGGAAATACTTGGTTTATTTAAAAGAGCTCATGATGCAATGGATGAAAATTCGAGTTTTTATATTTTAGAAACTTTTTGGGATTTACAAAAGTTCCAGGCATCCACGTACAGTTTACACGCTACTTCTTTATATTTTACAGCAGTTGCAAACGGAAACAGCCAAATGTTTCATTCAAAAGATATTTTAGAATTAATTGAACAAGCTGGTTTTGCAGTTGCGAAAATGCACGATATTATTGGTATGAGCCACACTTTAATTCAGTGTAAGAAAAAATAATTTTTATAAAATAAAATAATAGTACCTTTAAACCTTTAAATTTAAACATAGAATATGTTAAAAGAATATGTTGATGTACTGATTATAGGAGCCGGACCATCTGGTTGCGTTTCCTCTTCTTATTTACACCAAAACAACATTAAGATAAAAGTAGTAGAAAAAACAAAATTCCCTAGACTTGTTGTTGGAGAAAGTTTAATTCCAAGGGTTATGGATCATTTTGATGAAGCTGGTTTATTACCTGCTCTTAACGCTATGAATTTTGAAAAAAAACTTGGTGCTCGTTTTATTAGAGGGGAGGAAATTTGTCTTTTTGATTTTAGCAAAAAATTTACAGAAGGTTGGGATTGGACTTGGCAAGTTCCTAGAGCTGATTTCGACAATACTTTAGCGCAAGAAGTTATAAGAAAAGGTGTTGATTTAGAATTTGAAAGTGAAGTTATTTCTGTAGCTTTTGAAGGCTCTAATTCTATAACAACAATAAAAGATAAAAACGGAGAATTAAAAGAAGTTCACGCAAAATATATTATAGATTCTAGTGGTTACGGCCGTGTTTTACCTCGCTTATTAGACTTAGATACTCCATCTGGCCTAGACCCACATTCCTCTATTTTTTCACATGTAAACGACATAAATAGACCCGAAGGAGAAGAAGGAACACTAATTTCTTTCGACGTTTTACAAACAGAAGTTTGGCTATGGGTTATTCCGTTTTCAAACGGCGTTACTAGTCTTGGAATAGTTGCACCAACAACATTTATAAATTCTTTATCTGAAAATAAAAATAATACTGAAGCGCTTAAAAACGCCATTCAATTATCGGATTTTTACATTAAAAGATTTGGCAATACAGAATTTCTTTTCGAACCTGTTAAATTAGAAAACTACTCTCGTTCTGTAAAGAAAATGTATGGTGATGGTTTTGTTTTAACTGGAAATAGTTCTGAGTTTTTAGACCCAGTTTTTTCTTCAGGAGTTGCTTTTGCTACTGAATCTGGTATGCTTGCAGCAAAACTTATTATTAAGGAATTAAAAGGCGAAAAAGTAGATTGGGAAATAGATTTTTCTAAATATATGAAAGACGGTATTGGTGTATTTACAACTTATGTAAAAGAATGGTACACCGGAAATTTACAAACTTTATTTTTCCACAGACCTGAAAATCCAGATGTTAAAGCAAAAATTTGCGCTGTTTTAGCAGGATATGTTTGGGATCAAGAAAACCCATTTGTAAAAAAACACGACAATGTTGTTAAAAACATGGCTTATTTAATAAATCAAGAAAAAGAGCAAAAGACTAGCATTTAGCTAGTTTATTTTGCTTAAAAGATTCATTATTACAAAAATCGTTTGAGTTGCATTGCTAAATTTTTTGCAACTTTTTCATAAGCATTCGCTATTCTATTACTCAGGTTAATATTGAATTGTTCCTTATCAATACCTCTAACTCTATTGAATTTTATTTTTGCAATAATATTTTTTGGATTTGCAGTTTCAAATACATTAATAACAACTGAAATTTTTGCATCCTCGCTAAAATATCCGGGGTATATCCATGTAGTTTTAAGGTTCATTGTATACTTGCTTTCGCTATTAATTACTAATTCAATTTCGTTATTAGTAAATCGTTCATTAAAATAATTTATAAAATTTGGTTCATATTTAGTAGTTCTACTCTCGAACCATTCTTTCTTAAATTCCTCTGCTTTTCCTTCTTTATTTTTACGTTTATCCATTTTCTCCTTTAAGAAAGCTCCCTCAGATTCATATCCATGAACTTCAACAGCAGAATAATCAAACGTTATGTTATATTCAGAAATTCCTTTTAGGCTTTCTAAACTTCCTTTTAATACTTTATATCGTTGTGAAAAACCAAATGTTGTAATTAGTAAAATCACAAAACTTAAATATTCTTTTTTCATTATTTATAGTATTAAAATAATTATGCAAATAAAATAATTATTTTATATTAATCAAAAACGGCAATCTAAATCAGATTGCCGTTTTTGTTATTACTTTAAAGTGACCTTGATCATTACATCTTCTTTTTTCTTTTTATATATTTCCAGCATGAAAGAATTCTCACTTGTTTTAAGGATTCTATCTACTGAAAATTGATGCATTTGAAAATCATTTAATTCTCTACCATTAAAAATGGAAGCCTTTTTAGAAACACCATCTTCATCAGAAATTTTAACCGCTGTTAAATATCCCCCTTGTCCATCAGAATGCATAGCTGGTATTTTATCAATAGGCAAATCAATGTTTTTAACATTATCTAGGAAAACTAGATAATGGTTATTATTAGCATAAAAATGTTTATATGACATTCCGCCTTGACCTCTTGATCCTTTTTGAGTTTTTGGAATTTTGTTCATCCATTTTAACTCACCATTTACTCCAATTTTTGTAACTAAAATATCGTTATAATGAAATGTAAAATATGTTCTTACTCCACCATTCATACTTGTAGTTGTATGCGTTTTCATAAAATATTGTTCACCAACCAAAACTAAACTTCCATCTTCATTGATAAATAAGTCTCTTAACTCTAAGTCAGAAAATTTAGCCTCTTCACCTTTTCGTTCTTTCTTTTCGTTTTTCTTTTTCGTTTTATTACTTTCATATTGATTTAAAACAGAAACCGGAATATCATGATATACTTCATTATAAATCTTACCTGATTTATCTATTTTAAATGCTAATATTCCATCACTATCATCCAAATCACCTTTTCCATTACTATAAAAACCTCCACAAACTAAAAAGTCTTTTGAAGAATCAAAAATCCATAATTTTGTAATAAATTTCTCTTTATTCTCAAATTTTGAGATTTCAATTTTAACAGAACCATTTTTAATTAAAAACAATTCTAAGTGATAGTTAGCAACAACATCTTTTTTCTTTTTTTTATCATCGTTACTGTCGTCATGAAAAACTTTTACTAATAAATATAAATTACCGTCATTATCTAATTGGTAATCTAAGTTATTCATTCTTCTTTCCGTGTATGGCATCGTAACTTCTCTATTAGAAATTTCATTTAACATATTGTCAAATGCAGCCAAACCAATGATATCAAAACTTTTTTTATCGTTTTTAACTTCTGGTTTTTTTCTATACTGTACTAAAATGTTTTTCTTGTCATATGAACGAAAAATATCAAATTTATCTTGAACAGATAAACTAAATCCACCCATAAATCCACCACTACGAGTCATAGTACCAGCAATTTTACCATCTACTTGAAACATTAATTTTTGAGTTAAAAATTCTCCTGTTGCAAAATCAATTTCAACAGAGAATAATTGCTCTTTATCATTATCTCCATCCCAAGATGAATAGAATAAATAAAATTTTTCACCTATCTCTAAAACGTCTTCAACAGAATAATTTTTAGGAAAAAACTTCTCATATTTTTTTTCTTTTATAAATGACGGCTTTTCAGTATTAAATTTTTGAATTAGCACTTCCTTGCCATCCAATTTTATTGCGATGGCTTCATTTCCTTTTGAAAAATATACTTTTTGTCCTGCATCAAAAACCTTATAAGGGGCACTTACAGAATAAGAATAGTCGCTAGATAGTTTCTTTTGTGAAAAACTATTGAATGTTAACATAAACATACCTAGTAATAGTAATAATTTTTTCATTTTTAAAATTGGATTATTTAAATTTAGATGTAAATAAAATGTATTTTTTTCGATTTTTAAAATTTTATAAGAAAAAAGAGTTAAACTTTATTTTTTCTTTCTTTTCACTTTACAAGTATTCATTCCAAAAATTGCATAAAACGGACAAAATTGCATCGAAGAAGTAACAATCAATATTATAGCTTTAGAATTTGAAGTTTCATAAATAGATATAGTAGTATTTAATTTAGCTGGCTGACTCACAATTCCTACATTATAGTTAGGATAAATCCAAGTTGTTTTTACTTGCATAGTATATTTTGCAGCAGAAAGTCCCTTAACAACTTTTATTGGTGTTCCAATACTTTTTTGTCTACTATAAACAACTTTTTTAATACAAATTAATCAACTATATCAAATTTAAACAAAACATCTTCATGATTACCTTTATAAAGTTCAATAATGATAAACTTATCATTTACTACAACAGTCCATTCCTTTCTTATGTTGAAATCAAACAATTCATTGTTATTTACATTTCTTAAATTGAGTAAATATTTTTTCTCAAGTTCACCATTTAGATCAGATATTTTTACAGCAGTAATATACCCTCCTTTGCCACTTACATGTTGACTTAATTGTTCATAATTATTAATATTCTCATTTTTTATATTATCTAAATAAATTAGACAATGCTCATCTTTTTTTGTCAAATAAATAAATGACAAATCTGCTTTTCCTCCAAATCCTTTTTGTTTTTTCTCAATATTTTTAATCCAAGATAATGAACCATTATTATTAATTTTAGCGGCTAAAATATTATCATAAAAAAATTGATAAATATTACCATTAATTTGTACATGTTCTTGCTCTCCAAACATTACAAAACTTCCATCTGAATTAAACTTTAATTCTTTTAATTTTAAATATGAAATTTTATTGTTTTTATTATTAGAATTAATAATATCTAATGGAATATCATAATAAAAATTATTCATTATTTCTCCTTTTTCATTAATTTTAAAAACAATAATTTTATCATAATCTGTATATCTCCCTTCACTAGTTGAAAAATACCCTCCACAAATCAAGTTATTATTATCATCTGCAAATAACCTTAAATTTGTAATATCCTTACCGTCAATATTAAAATCAGTTATTTTAATATTTTTAGATTCTTTTTCTATAAAAAATAATTGTATTTTAAATTTTGGGTCTTCCAATTTATCCTTTAGATTATTTCTAGCTTTTTTATCATTATAAATAATTCCTAAAAAAAATAAATCTCCATTTGGATTTAAAACATAATCTAAATTTTGAATACAATACTTATTATATGGTAAAGTTATTTCTCTCTTGAGAATTTCTTCTAAATTATCGTTAAGTGTAACTAATTCAATATCATCATTATTATCACTTTTATTGTTTTTCTTTAATATTCTTCTGTAAGCTATAACAACATTTTTGCTATTCTCACTCAAAAGAACACTAAACTTCTTACGTAAATTATTTGAATTAAAAAAACCTTTGGAACTATTTCTAAAAACTTTCCCCTCTACTTGTAAAACCAATTTATGTTCTGAAAAAAAAGTTCCTGTGTTAGAATCTATTTCTACATAAAACAATTGTTCTTTATTGTTTTTACCATCCCATGATGAATAAAAAAAAATAATCTATCATCAATTACTTGTATATCTTCAGGTTCAAAATAATTTGGAAAAAATTTTTCATATCTTTTTTCTGTATCCATTGAAAGCTTATCTATAGCCCCTTTTTGAATTATAACTTCATCCTGATTTATTATTTTTACTGAAATAAAATTATTCTTAATTTGAAAATATCGTTCAACTAATCCTTTGTATTCTGAATATGGAGCACTTACATTATAAGAATAGTCATTTGATAATTCTTTTTGTGAAAAACCTGAATGTGCAATTATAAAAATTGCAAGAAATAAAATCGTTTTTTTCATTTTTTTGTAATAAAATTAAATTAATCATGTAAATAAAATACTATTTTTTTTTTATGTATAAAATTTTTACACATAAAAATGAAAAAAAATTATTTTTTCTTTCCTTTTACTTTGCAGGTATTCATTCTAAAAATAACATACAAAGGGCAAAATTGCATAGAAGAAGTTATTACCAAAATTAAACCTAATGCCAAAGCTATCCATTTAAACATTCCGTCTAAAGAATCAGAAAGTCCGAAAATTAAAACTATAACACCTAAAATAATTCTTAAAAAGCGATCTCCATTACCAACATTTTTTCTCATATTAAAAAAGTTTATATTATTATTAAAAAAGAACTACTTTAGATCAACTTCTGTTAATTTACCAGCTTCATTCCAACTAGTAATACCTCCATCTAAGTCTGAAATTGATTTAAAACCAAGTTCTTTTAATTTAGCTGCGGCTTTTGCACTTCTACCTCCCATTTTACAATACACTAAAACAGGCTTATTTTTATCTAAAATTTCTAACTGACTTTCAAAATTGTCAAAAGATATAGAAATATTTAATGCATTTTTTAAATGTCCTTCTGCATACTCTTCTGGAGTTCTAACATCCACCAACTGAGCGTTTTCATCTTGCATTAATTTTTCAAATGCTGCTGGACTTGCCAAATTAGATTCATCAGTTTTTGGTTTAATACAAGAAACAAAACCAATAAGTAATACGCTTAATGCTGCAATTTTAACTTTCATTTTATATTTATTTGGAACTAAATATACAAAAAATAATACAGAAATATATTTTCCTTAAATCAAATTAACTTTAAATTCAAAGACAAGGTTTTTCTCCGTTTAATTGCTTTAACTTTCTAACTTAAAAAATACGTACCTTTGCGGCAAACGCATATATACATGAAAACATTTCAGGATTTTGATTTACCAAAATCATTACAAAAAGCTTTAGACCAAATGGGCTTTGTAACTCCTACTCCTATTCAAGCAAAATCATTCTCTGTAATTTTATCAGGAAGAGACATGATGGGAATTGCACAAACAGGAACAGGGAAAACATTTGCTTATTTATTACCTATTTTAAAGCAATGGAAGTTTCAAAAAACCGATACTCCAAGAGTTGTTATTCTAGTACCAACACGTGAATTAGTAGTGCAAGTAGTAGAAGAAATAAACAAACTAACCGAATACATGTCGGTTAGAGCTTTAGGAATTTACGGAGGTGTAAATATTAATACACAGCGTCAAAAACTTGCTGAAGGTGTCGATATTTTAGTAGGAACTCCTGGTAGAATAATGGATTTATCTTTAGATGGCGTTTTACGTTTTGATGTAACGCAAAAATTAATCATTGATGAATTTGACGAGATTTTGAACTTGGGTTTCCGAGTACAATTGACTTCTATTTTATCGATGATGAAAACAAAAAGGCAAAACATTTTATTTTCGGCAACCATGACCGAAGATGTTGATGCAATTTTGGATGAATTTTTTGAATTTCCAGAAGAAGTTTCTTTAGCTCCTAGTGGAACTCCGTTAGAACAAATTACACAAAAACTATATAACGTTCCTAACTTCCTTACGAAAGTAAATGTAATTAAGCATTTATTGACTAATGATGAAACTACCGAACGTGTTTTAATATTTGTAAACAACAAAAAATTAGTGGATGTTGCTTACGAACTTATTAATGAAGATTTCCCAGAGCAATTTGGAGTAATTCATTCTAATAAATCGCAAAATTACCGTTTGCAAACAATGGCTGCGTTCCAAAATTCGGAATTAAGAGGAATTATTACTACCGATGTAATGGCGCGTGGACTAGATATTTCAGACATTACACACGTTTTCAACTTACAATTTTCAGAAGTACCAGAACAATACATTCATAGAATTGGTCGTACAGGTCGATACGATAAAGAAGGAGTTGCCATAAGTTTTGTTGCCCCGTATGAAGAAGAAAAATTATTAGCGGTTGAAGAACTAATGAATCAAGAAATTGATGTTTTAGAATTTCCTGCCGAAATTATTGTGGAAGAAAAGAAACTAGAGTTTGAAAAAGATAAACGCAAATTAAAAGGAACTTCAAAAAAACCAGTTGTTGACGAACGTGGTGCTGCTTTCCATGAAAAGAAAGACAAAAACAAGAAAGTAAACCTTGGTGGACCTTCTAAAACTAAAACGAAGAAAACTGCTCCTCGTAATCGTGGTGTAGAGAAAAAACGTGCTGCAAAATTTAAGAACAGTAAGAAGTAAATTTTAAACAATAATTAGCACTAATTTTCACAAAACGTTTCGTGGCAATTAGTGCTAATTCGTGTTAAATTAAATAAAAATGACATCAGATTACATACAAGAAGAAAACATAAACGATAAAATATTTACGGAAGAAGATATTAAATACAAAGAGTTTGAAAACTGCACGTTTACCAACTGCGATTTTAGAGCTTGTACTTTCTTAAGTGTGTGTTTTATAGATTGTGTTTTTGTAGAATGTAATTTTAACGACACCAAAGTAAACTATGTTTCCTTACGTGGAGTAGAGTTTCATAAATGTGATTTTACCAATGTTAACTTTGCAATGACGGACCAAGTTATTTATGACTTTAACTTTACCAATTGCTTATTAGATTACGCGAAGTTTTACAAGCTAAAAATGAAGAAAATGCGTTTTACCGGTTGCAGTTTAGTAGCTGCTGACTTTATGGAAACCGACCTTACAGAAGCCATTTTTGATAATTGCGATTTACGACGCACTGTTTTTATAAAAACCATAGCCAACAAAACCGACTTTTCTACGAGTTATAATTACACGATTGACCCAGAACAAAACAAACTAAAAAAAGCACAGTTCTCAGCAGACGGCTTAAAAGGTTTGCTGGAAAAATTCGATTTGGTTATTCATTAAACATTGCCTTTTTTAACATTTTTTACAGAAAACTTATAATCTCATTTTAAACATATTTTGTAATTTCACAATTATATAAAAAATTATAATGAAAAATACTCTACTAATTATATTAACACTAATAAATATTAATATATATAGTCAAGAAGTTTTATTAAAAGGCATCGTTAAAGACACAACGAACGGTAAAAGCAAGATAAACATACAGGTTATAGGAAAAAATAATAAATGGCTCTCTGCCAATAGAGATGGTTCATTTGAAGTCGAAGCATTTCCTAACGACATCATTACATTTAGTTCCCATAGACATATTACAAAAAAAATAAAAGCTTCTAAACTCATTAAGTTAAATTCTATATTAATAGACCTAGAGCCAGGTGGATGTGAAGAACTTATTCCTTGTAAAGAAGAACCAAAATTATATGTTTTCATTGGAAAAAAAATCAGAATTAAAAGTATTGCTCACACAAACTATTGTGATAACTTTTCTATGGATACAAAATACGAAGCAACCTATAAAATAATTGAAAACATACATGGCAATTTTCCAAATAAAAAAATTAATTTTATAAGCTTTGAGCACGGAATAAGGTCTGAAAATTTCTATGATTTTAAATATGTTTTAATTTATGTTGCAGACTATTGTGGTGTTTTAACTCATGTTAAATACCAGTATGACCCATTATATAAAACGGAAGACAATAAATGGGCTTCTCCATATATTTATTTTAATGACAAAAACTATGTTCAAAAAAATATTTATCCTAAAAAAATTGAGTTTAAAAACAATTTAAAATTTCATATTTCTAAGCATAATAGACATACCGAATTAGAGTTCCCTAAACCGTACTATGAAATTAGTAAAGACAAAGCAATACCTAAATATGGTAATTTCCCTAAAGAACTTTTTGAAATAAAAAAAAATATACTAACAGAGCAATTTAATATAATAATCAAATAAACCATGCAAGAAAAACTAAAAACCCTTAAAATCATTCATCTTGCCATTTGTGCAGGAACAATTTTAGCCTATATTGTTTTAGGACAAATAACCTCGTTAGACGCTTTAAAACTTCCAACAATTGATAATGATTCCATAGTTTATTTACTAATACCATTTGCAGCGTTTTCAGTAAGTAATTTATTGTTTAAAATGCAGTTAAAAAAAGTAAACCCAAAAGCTAGTGTAGAAGAAAATTTACCAGTTTACCAAACTGCTTCTATTATTCGTTGGGCAATATTAGAAGGTGCTGCTTTAGTTTTGTTAATCTTAAAAAAAGAATTTATTTTATTTGGTATTCTTTTAATTGTGTACCTCATTACTATTCATCCTACAGATGATAGAATTAAAAGAGATTTAAATAAATCTGATTTCTAAAACTTTACAAAACAGATTAATCCAAAATACATAAAGCAATAAAACTAAATGTTAGTAAAAGACGAACTTATTAGAGATAAAAATAGAATTATTGGTGGAGTTTGTGCTGCGATAGCTAAAAAACAAAATTTCAATCCTTGGATATTAAGGGCTCTCTTCTTATTTTTTTTATATTTTTTTTATTATACAATAATTTTTTATTTACTAATTTGGATTTACATTCCAAATCAAATAAAAATTGAACAAAAAGAATTAAACAAATCACAAATTATTGGAACTTCAGTCGGGGCAATTTTAGGCGCTTTGCTTATTGGTGGACTTGGATATGTAGTCATGATAATTTTGGATGATGTATCTGGTACTTTAGGCGTATTTGCGTTAACAATTATGGGTTTTCCAATTGGTGCCGTAATTGGTTTTTCTATAGCAAAAATGAGTATTGAAAAAAAGTACTTTAAAAACTTCAATGACTTTAAAGAGTAGTATACCGTACTAAATCGACATTTTTATAATCTTTTTTTTATCTAAATTTTGATACATTTTAAAATGAACAAAGACATCCCAATAATTGAAATTATTCCATTTTCTATAGAATTAAGTAGCGTTGTAAAAACACTTAATTATGAATGGTTAGAAAAATACTTTAAAGTAGAAAAAGGCGATGTTATTGCACTTTCTAATCCGCAAACGGAAATAATTGACAAAGGCGGCTTTATTTATTTTGTAAAACAAAATAATGAAATTGTAGGAACGGTTTCACTTTTAAAAAAGTCGGGAACTGTTTTTGAATTGGGTAAAATGGCCGTAACCGAAAAAGCACAAGGTTTAGGCATTGGCAAATTATTAGTAGAACATTGCTTAACCATTGCAAAGGAAAAAAATATTGAAAAACTCATTTTATATTCTAATACTAAATTAGCTTCTGCCATTCATTTATATAAAAAATACGGCTTTACAGAAATAGAATTAGAACAAGGTTTGTATGAAAGAGCCAATATTAAAATGGAAATATTGATTTAGATTAAATATTTATTGAAAAACAATAAATATTTAATATATTTGTCGTTTAATTTAAATCTAAATCGATTATGTCAAAAACAAACAACTTCGTATTTAAAGCCTTAAAGATTATAGCTTGGGTTATTTTTGTTGGCTTGAGCGTTGAAGCTGGAAGCTATTAGTCAACTTTATTTTCAGTATTTACAAACCGGAATTTGTCCAGAATCTTTATCAAAAATTAGACTTAAGTGAAATGTATGCACATAGTAAATGGTTGTTTTTCAGTATGTATAGCTTTATTCTCGTTATTTCAATTTTAAAAGCCGTCCTATTTTATGTAGTAGTTCATCTTGTGAGCAAAATTGATTTATCAAAACCATTCAACAGTTTTACTTCAAAACAAATTTTACTTATCAGTTATTACACGTTTTCAATTGGACTTATAAGTCACATTGCACAACAATCGGCAAAAAACTTAATGCATCATGGTTTTGTTACTAACAACTTAAATCAGTTTTGGGCAGACAGCCAAGCATTTATTTTGATGGCAGCAGTTATATATATAATTGCTCAAATTTTTAAGAAAGGAATTGAAATTCAAAACGAAAACGAACTAACAATATAATTATGCCAATTATAGTAAACCTAGATGTAATGATGGCAAAACGAAAAATGTCGTTAAATGAGCTATCCGAAAAAGTAGGACTTACTTTAGCAAATCTTTCCATACTTAAAACCGGAAAAGCAAAAGCAGTTCGTTTTAGCACATTAGAAGCCGTTTGCAAAGCATTAGATTGCCAGCCTGCAGATATTTTAGAATATGTAGAAGAAAGCAAGTAAACTATATTACCATTGTAAAAAACCGTAATTTTACATTACTAAACCATACTATATGAAAACCGTTTTATCCTTTTTAATGTTATTTCTTTTAAGTTCATTTACAAATGAATTTCAAGAAAATAGCTTTATATATAAAGACCAAAACCAAACTATAAAACTTGAATTAGAAACCAATCAAAAGTTTTTAGTTCTTAACCAACCAACTGAAATTAAGATTTCTGTTGAAAATATAGATTTAAGACATTCATCTATTATTGGAAAAGGAATTTGTTTAACTGGCGAAAGTGGTAAAAACTTTTTTACCGTTACCACAACTGTAGATGAAGAAGATGTTATTAACAATCATTATCCTATAAGTTTTAATTATAGTATTGGAAGAAATAAAAAACTTAAAAGTCATAAGTTTTTAATTCCTGTTAAAAAATAGAAATATGAAAATAGAATCATTTAATGACGATGTAATTTTTTCTGATAAAATTTCAACGAAGGTTATTTTAGAAACTTCCTTTTCAAAAGAAATTAGAATTGTTTTAAAAAACGGACAAATTATGAAAGAACACAAAGCGCCATTTCTTATAATTGTTCATGTTTTAGAAGGAACAATAGATTTTGGCGTTCTTGGAGAAATCAAAAAAATGCAAAAAGGAGCAATTATAACTTTAGAAGAAAACATTCCGCACGATTTAACAGCGCTAGAAGATAGTATCGTTAGATTATCACTTTCTAAAATGGATACTATTTCACGTGTTGAAAACGTTATTTCTTAATAGAAATTTTAGATTAAAAAACCAACATTACACTATCTTTGATTTTTGTATATTTGCGTCAAATTACGAACTGTATTTTGAAGGTTTTTTTGAACCCGCTTAATGCCGATTCAGAAAACTAATGAAAACAATTGATTATGACAGCTAAAATTTGTTCTTGCGAAGGCCTAAATCCTAAATGCGAAAAATGCCATGGTAGTGGCTACGTAAATATTAAAGAATCTAAGGCTAAAGTAACATCTAAAGCAAGTCCAAAAGTTAAACTAGAAAAGGAATCATTACTTTCTAATGACGCTAGTAACTTGCACCGAAAAGAAATTCAAAATATCGCAGATAAAATCATTGCTACGTTAGATTTAAAATCAATGCAACAAATGAGAATGCTTCATTCTATTCCATTTAACACAACAACTTTTAGAAGAGATTTCAGAGATAAGTTTGTAAGTTTTGGAAATATGGAAATGGAAAAACGCGTTTTAAGAAGTGAGCTTAATAAACTTGCAAAAGAGTTAACTAAAAACAATTTACAAGTTCATTTTAGATTCAATCATATATTATCTGAAAAAGATATAGATGTAACTTCAAACCGAGAACTTAAAACGTTATTACGAGAATATAAAAAATTGAATAAATAAAAATACTAGTAAATAAAAAAGGACAATCTTAAGATTGTCCTTTTTTTGTTAAGATTCTGAAACAAGTTCAGAATAACAGTATATTTATTTCAAACTAGCTAAACTCTGCTCAATTGTAGCAATTTTTGCCAAAGCATCTGCTTCTTTATTTTTTTCGTTTGCAATAACTTGTTCTGGTGCGCCAGCTACAAATTTCTCATTATTTAACTTTCCTCTTACTGATTTTAAGAAACCTTGTGTATATTTTAATTCTGCTTCTAATTTTTCAATTTCAGCAGCAACATCAATATTTCCAGCAATTGGAATAAAATATTCGTTAGATTTTACTCTGTAAGTTAATGTTCCTTCAACAGCTTCTGTAACATATTCTAAGCTTTCAATGTTTCCTAATTTAAGGATAACTGCATCAAAAGTAGTTGCTACTTTTTCGTTGTTGATTACTTTTAAATCAATCACATCTTTGAAAGCAATATTTTTCTCTTTACGAATAGTTCTAATTCCTGAAATTACTTCGGCTGCAAAATCAAATTCTGCAATTAAATCAGCATTTGTGTTTTTCATTGTTGGCCAAGTAGAAACAATTAACGCTTCTTCTGGAGTTCTTTCTGCAATGTATTGCCAAATTTCTTCCGTTAAGAAAGGCATAAATGGATGTAATAATTTTAAGTTAGCTTCTAACAATTCAATCGCTTTGTCAAAAGTAGCTCTGTCTATTGGTTGTTGGTAAGCAGGTTTGATAATTTCTAATAACCATGAACAGAAATCGTCCCAAACCAATTTGTAAATATTCATTAAAGCATCAGATAATCTGTATTTTTCAAAGTTATCTTCGATTTCAGCTAATGTTTGTTGCAACTTCGCTTCGTACCAATCAATCGCTATTTTAGAAGCTTCTGGTTGTGCAATATCAGCAACTTCCCAACCTTTAATTAATCGGAATGCATTCCAAATTTTATTAGAGAAAGCTTTTCCGTTATTACATAATTCTTCGTCGAACATGATGTCATTTCCTGCAGAAGCACTTAACAACAATCCAACACGAACTCCATCAGCACCAAATTTTTGAATTAATTCTAATGGGTCAGGAGAATTCCCTAATGATTTTGACATCTTACGACGTTGTTTATCACGAACTAATCCTGTTAAATATACGTTGTTAAATGGTTTTTGACCTGTGTATTCATATCCTGCAATAATCATACGAGCAACCCAGAAAAATAAAATATCTGGACCAGTTACTAAATCATTTGTAGGATAATAGTATTTAAAATCTTCGCTTTCTGGATCCATTATTCCTCCAAAAACTGCCATTGGCCATAACCAAGACGAGAACCAAGTATCTAATGCATCGGCATCTTGATTTAAATCGGCAATTGTTAAGGTTGTATTTTCTGTTCTTTCTTTGGCCAAAACCAAGGCATCATCAATATTTTCAGCAACTACAAAATCTTCTTTTCCATCGCCGTAGAAATAAGCAGGAATTTGTTGTCCCCACCATAATTGACGAGAAATGTTCCAATCACGAATATTTTCTAACCAATGACGGTATGTATTGTTGAATTTACTTGGATATAACTTTACTTCTTCTGTTTCTAAAACCGCTTTGATTGCTGGCTTTACTAAATCTTCCATTTTAAGGAACCATTGATCAGATAATCTTGGTTCAATAACGGCTTTAGTTCTTTCTGAAGTTCCCACTTTATTCATGTGGATTTCAGTTTTTACTAAAACACCACTTGCTTCTAGTTCTGCGGCTACATTTTCACGAGCTACAAAACGGTCTTGTCCTTGAAAATGCAAACCAAAACTGTTTAACGAAGCATCTTCATTAAAAATATCAATGATTTCAAGATTGTGTTTATTTCCTAATTCTTTATCGTTAACATCGTGCGCTGGAGTTACTTTTAAACAACCTGTCCCAAATTCAACATCAACATATTCGTCTTCAATAATTGGAATTACACGATTACAAATAGGAACAATTGCTTTTTTACCTTTTAAATGCGTAAAACGTTCGTCATTTGGGTTGATACAAATAGCAGTATCACCAAAAATAGTCTCAGGACGAGTTGTTGCAATTGTTAAAACATCGTTTGAACCTTCTACTTTATAGTTGATGTAATATAATTTTCCTTGACGTTCTTCGTGAATTACTTCTTCGTCAGACAAAGTTGTTTTTGCTTCTGGATCCCAGTTTACCATTCGGTAACCGCGATAAATCATTCCTTTGTTATATAAATCAACGAATGATTTTATGACAGAAGCTGACATATCTTCATCCATTGTGAATTTAGTTCTGTCCCAATCACATGAACAACCTAATTGTTTTAGTTGTTCTAAGATAGTTCCACCATATTTATCAGTCCAGTCATAAGCGTGTTTTAGAAACTCTTCACGAGTTAAATCGGCTTTGTTTATCCCTTCCGATTTTAGTTTGGCTACAACTTTAGCTTCTGTTGCAATAGAAGCATGATCAGTTCCAGGAACCCAACATGCATTGAATCCTTTTAAACGAGCACGACGAATTAAAACATCTTGAATGGTGTTATTCAACATGTGCCCCATATGTAAAACTCCAGTCACGTTTGGTGGTGGAATTACAATTGTATAAGGCGTACGTTCATCTGGAGTGGAATGAAAATATTTATTTTTCATCCAGTAATCGTACCATTTTTGTTCTACTTCTTTTGCATTAAACTGAGCTGGAATTGACATTATTCTATTTGTTTATTCTATTATTATTTCTAAAAAATAAAGTTTGGTATTGTTTTTGTACTTTATTCATTGCAAAAGTAACGATATAAGCTAAAATAAAAAAACGTTTATATATTTGTTCTTTGTGATAAAGTGATTAAATTTACATAAACCTATTAATTTAAAAAATGATGAAAAATTTACTTGGATATATTGCCGTTTTAATTTTAAGTGTTAGTACTTATGGTCAAACAGGTCCAAAAATTGAGTTTAAGGAAGAAACCATTAATTATGGTGAAGTAGTAAAAGGTGTTGATGACGGTGTTCGTGTTTTTGAATTTACAAATACTGGAGATGCTCCATTAATTATTACAAATGTAAAATCGAGTTGTGGTTGTACAGTTCCAACAAAACCAACAGAACCTATTATGCCTGGAAAATCAGATAAGATTGAAGTTAAGTATAACATGAACCCAGGACCTATTTCTAAAACAATTACTGTTGAAAGTAACGCTATTAATAAGCCAAATGGAGTTATTCCATTAAGAATAAAAGGAACTGTGGTTATCAAAGAAGTGGTTAGTCCGCTTCAAAAAAAGAAAACATTTCCAAATTCATAAATTAAAAAAGTCCCGATACAATCGGGACTTTTTTTATAGTATTTTTTCTAGTTTGAATTTGAATTTGTAGATATAACCATCACGTTCAACTTCTATTGTGATATTTTTACCCTCTTCAGATTGAAATAAGTCAGTAATTTTTTGAATTGTATAGCTATATCCTTTTCTACCATTTATACTTATTATTATATCTCCCTCTAATAATCCTGCTCTCTTAGCTGGTGAGTCTTCTCGAATTGAGTATATTTCAAAAATTGGTTTTAACTCATATTTATAATTGTAACGCAGTTTTACATCATCAAAAATATGCTCATCAATATTTATTTGATTCATTGGGAAATTTTTTCTCTCTATTTCTTTTACAACCTGACTTCCCTTATGTTGAATTTCAATACCTGACATATTATAGTTAAAAGGTAAATCAAAATTGCTATTCTCTTTAAAATACACTTTGCCTTTTACATAATCGAATATCCAATTAAATCTCTTTAGAATATCTCCTCCTATTGAGCCATTTCTGTCTTTAATCAATCCCAATCTATTAACTGAAATAGAATCTGGAAAAGAAACCAAAGCATTTTTAAAATGAAAATCGTTAATAATTAAATTAGAAATTCGAGATCTCTTACCAAAAATATCTCCACCTAAACCTCTTCCTAGAACATCTTTAAAATATGCTTTCGAAGTACTAATTGAATCACTTTCAAAAACCCATAATCCATCTCCCATTCCTGAATCAACTAATAATTTTAAGTCCACAAGCTTATCGTTAATATTTGCTTGCATATCAATATATGGCTTATTTGAAATAATGCTTACATGCTCTGTGGAGTATTTCTTGTATTTATTCCTTTCAAGAAATTTATCATTTCTGTGAAAAAATATTTTCTTAGTTTGGTAATTTATCTCAACTAAGTAATTAGTAAAAAAACTGGACCCGACAATTCCGTTAATTGGAATTCCTAGCTTATTAATAATGTTAATATTTTGATCCGTAACCAACAATACTTCAAAATTAGAATCAACTAATTTGTTGACAGAAAAAGTATTCTTGGTTGAAATATATGCTTCTAAAGTTTCCCCAAAGCCTAATCCTTTTAGATTCACTTTTCTTGAATTATGAAACGTAATTGAGTCATTCTCAGGAAAACTAAAAAGAATGTTTTTTTCGGAACCAGTGTCCAAAATCATATTTAAATCTATTTCATTTACATTAACTTTTATAATTATTAAATTATTACTTAACTCAAAAGGAATAGCAATTTTATCCTTATTAGAATTCCATTGAATTTGAGAGTTTAATGGATTAATAAAGAAGTAAAATAAAGTAATTATTAAAAAATTTCGCATAATTATATTATATTCATAAATGTAAGAAATTAATTAATTTTACTAAAATCTTTAACATATTTTAAACCATTTTATTCTTTAATTTTTAAAAAAAGTTGCAAATTTGCAAATCAAAATAAACAACCATGCCAAAAATATCTCAAAAAGGATTACAAATGCCTGAGTCACCAATTAGAAAATTGGTTCCTTACTCAGAAATTGCAAAGAAAAAAGGAAATAAGGTATACCATTTAAACATTGGTCAACCTGACATTAAAACTCCTCAAGTAGCTTTAGATGCAGTAAAAAATACTGATATAGAAGTTCTAGAATACTCTCACTCTGCTGGCTTTGAAAGCTATAGAAATAAATTATCACAATATTATATTAATCAAAACTTACCAATTAACACTGAGGACATCATAATAACTACTGGTGGTTCTGAAGCTTTATTATTTGCACTAGGAAGTACAATGGATGCAGGAGATGAAATTATTATTCCAGAACCATTTTACGCAAATTATAATGGTTTTTCAGTTGCATCTGGTGTTAAAGTGGTTCCTGTAATTTCAACTATTGAAACTGGCTTCGCCTTACCTCCTATTGAAGATTTTGAAAAATTAATCACCTCAAAAACTAAGGCAATTCTTATTTGTAACCCTGGAAATCCAACTGGTTATTTATATTCTAAAGAAGAAATAAACCAATTAGCAGAAATTGTTAAAAAACACGATTTGTTTTTAATTGCCGATGAAGTATATAGAGAGTTCACTTATGATGGATACAAACATTATTCTGTAATGAATGTTGATGGATTAGAGAACTATGCCATAATGATTGACTCCGTTTCTAAACGTTTTAGTATGTGTGGTGCACGAATTGGCTGTATCGTATCTAAAAACAAAGAAGTAATGGCCGCTGCAATGAAATTTGCGCAGGCAAGATTAAGCCCGCCTACTTATGCTCAAATCGCTAGTGAAGCTGCTTTAGACACTCCACAAAGTTATTTTGATGAAGTTATAACAGAATATAAAGGAAGACGAGATATTTTAATTTCTGAGTTAGAAAAAATTGAAGGTGTACAAGTTGCAACTCCAAAAGGAGCTTTTTATTGTATTGCTAAATTACCTATTGCAGATGCAAATGATTTTGCGCAATGGCTTTTAGAGTCTTATGATTTTAATGGAGAAACTGTCATGGTTGCTCCTGCTGCAGGTTTTTATTCATCTCCAAATGTTGGATTAGATGAAGTGAGAATAGCGTATGTTTTAAAGAAAGAAGACCTTATTCGTTCTGTTGAAATTTTAAAAGAAGCTCTTAAAGTTTATAACAAACTTTCCAACTAAAAATATTTATATTTTTTTAAATAAAAAAGGGACAACTTATTAAGTTGTCCCTTTTTACTTGTTTATATTTTTTATTATCTAACTAATGAGAAGTGAGCTCTAAAGACTTTTTGTTGTCCTAGTTCCTCAAACTCAACTGTAAACCAGTAGTCTGTAGATGGTAATTGTTGCC
>Ga0102814_10000251_pt1 | contig 39115 bp, 41 predicted proteins | sample ColrivemetaGS741_FD_79112 | JGI IMG/M metagenome (GOLD analysis project Ga0102814, IMG submission 79112) | Estuarine microbial communities from the Columbia River estuary - Flood tide ETM metaG S.741 | ecosystem: Environmental > Aquatic > Marine > Intertidal zone > Estuary | place: USA...
GATTTCCGTAAACTCAAAAGCAATGGATTATTGTCCGTTTTATGATGCAAGTACCAAGACTTTATATTTTACAAGTAAAAGAAATTCAGTAACATCTATAAGTTTTGATAATATTGAGCGTTTTATAAATGAGATCTCTAAGTACGAAAATGGATTTAGTAGAATTTACAAACATAAAATCGAACTCTAAATGAACTTACAACCTACTTTATCAAACGATTTAATTACGATTAAACCTATTCAAAAAAATAATTTTGATGCTTTGTTTGAAATAGCTTCTGATGAATTAATTTGGGAACAACACCCAAATAAGGATAGATATAAAAAAGAAGTTTTTCAAATTTTCTTTGATAACGCAATAAAGTCTAAAGGCGCTTTTCTAGTCTTTGATAACAAAACAAATAGGGTAATTGGATCTTCCCGTTATTATGAATTTAATGAATTAGAAAGCAGTATTATAATTGGCTATACTTTTATTTCAAGAGCATATTGGGGAACAAAATACAATAGCTCATTGAAAGAATTAATGATAAATTACGCATTTCAATTTGTAAATAGCGTTCACTTTCATGTAGGAGACACTAATTTTAGATCTCAAAAAGCTGTCGAAAAATTAGGCGCTATAAAAATTGGAGAGATTCCTGATGATACTTCCCCTGAAACCAATTGGCTTTACGAATTAAAAAAATAGTCTTTCTTTTATTCTATAATCCAAAGTAAAACTGGTTTATTACTGCTTTTTAATTGTTCATCTAATTTTTTCATAAATTCATTTGAAACAGCAGGACAACCCCAACTTAAAGGACTATATCTAGGATATATTTCTTCATTTTTTACTGCGTCCCAAGAATGTAACACCACTACTCTTTTTACTGCAGTATTGTTGCTATTTTCTAAACCATGAATCCAGTATTTCACATTAATTCCCCAGCTACTATAATCTCTATTCCCAATTTTATATTTTCCTTTCATTGAGCAATGGCTCTCATTTTTAGTACTAAATTTAGCTTTTTCCCATTTTTTAGGGTTCTCTTCAAATTGATCACAACTTCCGTGCGTAACAATATTTTTATCCACGATTTTTTTAGTGGAGAAATCATAAATAAGAAAACGATTTTTTCCAGAATGCACACTCATGTCAATTAAATAATAAAAATCAGTATTAAAATCTTTACTTTTTATAAACTCTAATGCTTCTGAGTGATATTTAGTATAGTCTTTATCAAATTCAATATTGCTTTTATTATTACAGCATACTAAACTGATAAGTAATAGTGTTAAAATATTTTTCATAATATCGTTTTAGTTAAAACATATAATATTAAAGTTTATTTTAAACCTTTAGTGTTAAATAAAATATAAAACAATTCACTGTAATTAGCAATTCAATTTATTCGTCCCGTATAGTTTTTAATAAATAAAATTAGAATTTATATGCAAAATTTTTAATTAAGATGGATTATTTTAAGAAAAGCATCTAAAACTAATTCGTTTCTATTATATTTGCGCCCCTTAAAAAATGAGTAATGTCAAAAAATGAAATAGTAAAAGGCGTATTTTTAGTAGCTTTAGGCGCAACTAGTTACGGAATGCTTGCAACTTTTGTAAAGTTAGCCTATTTAGATGCAGAAAAATTTACAACAGCGGAAGTAACCACTTCACAATTTGTATATGGAATTTTAGGAATTCTTTTAATAAATTTATTTCAAAAATTTAAAAACAAAACGGAAGTTGTAAAAGCAACTCCAAAAAACATTTTCAACTTAATGTTGGCAGGAACTTCATTAGGTGCAACTAGTGTTTTTTACTATTTATGTGTAAAGTACATTGATGTTTCTATTGCAATTGTTCTATTAATGCAAACCGTTTGGATGGGCGTTTTACTAGAATGGATATTAGACAAAAAAGCACCGTCAAAACAAAAAACAATTGCTGTTTTTGTTGTTTTAATTGGAACTCTTTTAGCTACAAACATTTTATTTAATGATAGTGAATTAAACTTACAAGGTGTTATTTGGGGTATGTTAGCAGCAGCTTCGTTCACAACTACTATGTTTACAGCAAACAAAGTAGCTCTTGGAATTTCATCTGCACAACGTAGTTTATTTATGTTGTTAGGCGGGGCTATAATTGTTTTAATATTTAGTATTTATACACAAAACAGACCTTTTAATTTTGCGATTTTCGGAAACTACGGTATATTTTTAGCACTTTTTGGAACTATTATTCCTCCTATGCTTTTAAATGCAGGTTTCCCAAAAACAGGTTTAGGACTTGGAAGTATTGTTTCTTCTTTAGAATTACCTGTTTCTGTATTAATGGCTTACTTTTTACTAAACGAAACCGTTGTTTTTTCACAATGGATTGGAATAGTTTTAATCATTACAGCAATTGTAATAATGAATATTAATTTCAATAAAAAATAGTTCCTTATTTAAATTTTAGATAAATTCGTTACAAATTTTTTTGTATGACTTTACCTTGGCATCAATACTTAATGGGAGTAATTTATATTCTGGCTGGTCTAAATCATTTTAGACAACCTCGTTTATATCTGAAAATCATACCCCGTTACTTACCAAACCCTAATTTATTAAATAAGCTTAGTGGTTTAGCCGAAATATCATTAGGTACTTTAGTATGTTTCTCACTTACATCTAATTATGCCGCTTGGGGAATTATTGTTTTATTAATTGCCGTTTTTCCTGCAAACATTTATATGTTTCAAAATGAAAAAGCTGCGCTAGGATTGCCAAAATGGGTTCGATTATTGCGTTTACCATTGCAGCTAGCATTAATCTATTGGGCATTTATTTATACCTAAAACTGAATACTAACTAATACTTTATACTTATGAGAAAATTATTTGCAGAATTTTTTGGAACCTATTGGCTAGTTTTTGGAGGTTGTGGTAGTGCTTTATTTGCTGCTGGAATTCCAGAATTAGGAATTGGATTTGCAGGTGTATCACTTGCATTTGGATTAACTGTTTTAACAATGGCATATGCGGTTGGCCACATCTCTGGAGGACATTTCAATCCTGCTGTTTCATTTGGATTATGGGTAAGCGGAAGATTTTCTTCAAAAGAATTAGCACCATATATAATTTCACAATGTGTTGGAGCAATTGCGGCGGCTGGAACTTTATATTTAATTTTATACGGAAAAGAAGGTTTTGCAATCGATGCAACTCAAGCCGGAGCTTTTGCTTCTAATGGGTTTGACTCTTTTTCACCACAAGGTTTTTCAATGATGTCAGCATTTATTGCCGAATTTGTACTAACCATGTTCTTCCTAATTGTAATTCTTGGAGCTACTGATAAATTCGCTAATGGAAAATTTGCAGGTTTAGCAATTGGTTTAGCTTTAACATTAATTCATTTAATCAGTATTCCAATAACAAACACATCTGTAAATCCAGCACGTTCACTTTCACAAGCAATATTTGTGGGCGGAACTCCATTAACACAAGTTTGGTTGTTTTGGGTTGCTCCAATATTAGGTGCAATTGTTGGTGGACTTATTTATAAAAATTTACTTCAAGACAACAAGTAATTAACAATCTAAATTGTAAAATAAGCGGTGATGCCTTCATCGCTTATTTCAATTAAAAGTCATTCCTAAAAAAGTTTCAAAAAAGTCTAATAAACATCAAATTCCAAAAGCAACAAAGCGCAAAAAAGAAAGAATAAACCTAACTTTTAGAGATATTTCATAATTCAATTGAAAAAAAAAGCAGGAACATTTTTATTTTTTTATTTTTTTTTATAATATTGACATTATAAATCTTTAAAAAAATAATTTTTTCATCTAATGAAAAAGAAAGCAACAGTAGAATTAGACAACGAAACTTTACAAAAAGTTGTCAAAATAGCCCAAGAAGAAAAAAAACCTTTTGGAGTTATAAAAGAAAAATTTGAAATTTCGGAAAAGGAATTAACCGAAATAATGCGTAAAAGCTTAACTAAAGATAAATTTGAAATTTGGAAAACAAAAGCTTTAGCTAGCAAACCTAAACCTAAACCTTTAAAATTCAACACTATCGAAGAAGACGACCTAGATAGTAAATATTATATCAAAAATAAATTTGATTAAAAAAAGACTCCATGTTAAACATGGAGTTTTTTTTTACAGCTATTTGTAACAAAAACATTAATTAATCTACTTATTAGTAATCAATAAAAACAAAATGAAAAAAATAATTTTATCTCTTGCATTAGCAACATTTTTTTGGAGTTGTAAAACAGCTCAAACTACACCAAAGATGGATGTTGTTGATGTATCAATCGACTTAATCGATGTAAAAGAAGACAAAGTAATGGTGACAATTAACACACCAACTTTCACAACAGAAACTACTACTTTTCATATCCCAAAAACGGTTCCTGGAACTTATTCGGAAGATGATTATGGAAGATTCATTGAAAATTTCAAAGCATTTGACGCAAAAGGAAATGGTTTAAGAGTAACAAAAGTAGATGAAAACTCCTATTCTATTGCCGATGCAAACAAGTTAACAAAAGTAACTTATTTAGTAAACGACACATTTGATACTGAAGGTGGTGGTGGTTTTGGAAACAGTGAAGATGTATTTTCTCCCGCAGGAACTAACATTAATGCTGGCGTAAACTTCATGTTAAACACACATGGTTTTGTAGGATATTTTGACGGTAAAACAGAGACTCCTTATAAAATGACAATTACACATCCAGCAAACTTACTAGGCGTATCTGCAATGGTTGATATGGATGATACAGATACTAAAGATATTTTTCATAGTTCAAAATATGCAACTTTAGTGGAAATGCCATTAATGTATTCTAAACCAGATTTCACTTCATTTATGGTAGATGATATGGAAATAATTATCAGTGTATATTCTCCAACAGGAAAATATACTGCTGAAGCAATTACTCCAAACATGGAGACTATGATGCGAGCACAAAAGAAATTTTTAGGTACGTTTGACGCAACAAAAAAATATGCAATCTTACTATATCTTTCAGATATGAAAGCACAAGACGCTAAAGGTTTTGGAGCATTGGAACACCCAACATCAACTACAGTTGTAATGCCAGAAATGATGGGATTAGAAATGTTACAAGAACAATTAAAGGATGTTGTTTCTCATGAATTTTTTCATATTGTAACGCCATTAACAGTTCATTCAAATGAAATTCAATATTTTGATTTTAACAACCCTCAAATGTCGGAACATTTATGGATGTACGAAGGAGTGACTGAATATTTTGCAAATTTATTTCAAGTTAATCAAGGCTTAATTGAAGAGACTGAATTTTTTGAAAGAATGTCTCAAAAGATTGCACAAGCTAGCCAAATGAACGACAAAATGAGTTTTACTAAAATGAGTAAAAACGTTTTAACAGCACCATATAAAGATCAATATGTTAATGTTTACCAAAAAGGTGCATTAATCGCAATGTGTATGGATATTATCATTAGAGAAAACAGTAATGGGCAAAAAGGAATCTTAACTTTAATGCAAGATTTATCTAACGAATATGGTAGCAAAAGAGCATTTAAAGATGAAGAATTATTTGCTAAAATAACTGAACTAACGTATCCTGCAGTTGGAGAGTTCTTAAAAACTTACGTTGCTGGAGAAACTCCAATACCTTACGCAGATTATTTTGCTAAAATGGGTGTTACAGAAGCTAAATTAGAAGTTGCCGGTAATCCATTCTTAAAAGGACAAACTCCATATATAACAGTAGATCCATCAACAAAAGAAATCATGATTTTGCCAGAAATTGAATTAAATGTATTTATGACAACTCTTGGTTTAAAAAATGGAGATAAAATTTTAGCAGTAAACGGAACTAATTATAATTTAGACAATATTTATGATTTAGTTTTAGGGACTGCAAACTGGAAAGACGGAGAAGACATTACGATAAAAATTAATCGTAATGGTACAAATCAAGAATTAAAAGGAAAAGTTAACATGCCTAAAGAAATTCAAGAAGGATACCAGTCAACAAACGCTTCTAAAAAAGAAGTAAGAACTGCTTGGTTAAAAGGATAATAAATATATTTTAACTAATTAAATCCTCAAGACACTCGTGTGTTTTGAGGATTTTTTTCTTTATTTGCAATCAAATATATTTAAATGGAAAAAGCACCTTATTTTACTGACGATACAATTGTTTTTGGGTTACTAATGATACTTTTAGGATTTGTTTTCTACACTTCTTCAAAAGAAGAAGGCTATTGGAAGAAATTCTATGGAGTAGTTCCTGCACTTTTAATGTGTTATTTACTACCTGCTATTTTAAGTTCATTAAATATAATTTCACCTGAGTGGGTAGAAATAAGTAAAGAAGGCGAAAAAATTACTAAAGAATCTTCTGTCTATTTTGTTGCAAGTAGATACCTATTACCCGCAGCTTTAGTACTAATGACAATTAGTATTGACATAAAAGCATTACTAAATTTAGGCCCAAAAGCATTAATTGTATTTTTTGCGGGAACTATTGGAATTATTATAGGCGGACCAATTGCTATTTTAATAATATCTATTTTTTCTCCAGAAACTGTCGGTGGTGCAGGTTTTGATGCTGTTTGGAGAGGACTATCTACATTAGCAGGAAGTTGGATAGGCGGAGGAGCAAATCAGGCAGCTATGTTAGAAATTTTCAAGTATAACCAAGAAAAATATGGAGCAATGGTCTTAGTAGATATCGTTATTGCAAATGTAGGGATGGCTTTTTTACTATATGGAATAGGGAAAAAAGAAGCTATAAATAAATGGTTAAAGGCAGATAACTCATCTATTCAAGAACTACAAGATAAAGTTTCAGACTATCAAGAAAGTGTAAAAAGAAATCCATCCTTAAATGATTATATGATAATAACAGCAATTGCATTTGGCTCTGTAGGATTATCACATTGGGGTTCTCAATTATGTTCTTCTTTTTTTCAATCAAATTTTGAAAGTGTAAATGACCCAAAGAGTTTTGCTTCAACATTTGGAGGAACTTTCTTTTGGATGGTAACTATTGCAACTTTTTTAGGAATAGCTTTATCCTTTACACCACTTAAAAAATATGAAGGAGCGGGAGCAAGTAAAGTAGGAAGTGTTTTTATATACATTCTTGTAGCATCCATAGGCATGAAAATGGACTTAAGCTCTGTTTTTGAAAACCCAGGATTAATCGCTATTGGATTTATTTGGATGCTTATTCATTTTATTGTTATTTTTGGAGTAGCAAAACTAATAAAAGCACCTTATTTTTTCGTAGCCGTAGGAAGTCAAGCAAATGTAGGTGGAGCTGCATCGGCACCAATAGTAGCATCGGCTTTTCATCCATCACTTGCAAGTGTTGGAGTTTTGCTAGCAATTTTTGGTTATATTGCTGGAACTTATGGCGCTATTTTATGTGCTTATTTAATGGAAATTGCATCACCTAAATAATTTTATATTAATACAAATGAAGAAGTTTTTACTTTTAGGCTTAAGCCTTTTTACAATTGTTGCATGTAACAATAATGATAAAGAATCAAATTTAATCCTTACAGGAAATATTAAAGGTTTAAGTAAAGGAAAGTTATACATCCAAAAAATACAAGATGCTAATCTTGTAGTATTAGATAGTATTCAAATAAATGGAAGTTCTAATTTTGAGATAGGATTGAATATCCCGGAACCAGAAATGCTTTATTTATCATTAGATCGTGGACAAAGTAATTCATTAGATAATAACTTACCATTCTTTGCAGAACCTGGTAAAATAAATATTGAATCTACTTTAAATGGATTTTTCGTAAATGCTAAAATTACAGGTTCAAAAAACCAAGAATTATTAGAAAAATTCAATGTTATTAATAATAAATTTAATGACGAGAATTTAATACTATTTCAAAAGAAGGCAAATAGTAAAAATGCAAATAACCTAGAATTCAATGACAGCATTAAAACTGCTTTTGAGCGCTTACAAATTAGAAAATATAGATATACTACTAATTTCGCCGTAACTAACGGAGAACACGAAATAGCTCCTTATTTAGCCGTTTCTGAAATCGCTGACATTAACACAGCAATATTAGATACTATTCAAAAACATTTGAGTCCAAAAGTATTAAAATCTAAATATGGAAAAATGTTAGACGAACATATAAAAACAAGAAAAGCATCAGAATAGAATATTATTAGAATAAAAAAAGCGGTTAATTTAAATTAACCGCTTTTTTTATTCTAATAATATGTAAAACGAAAAAACCACCACTGTTAAGTGATGGTTTTAATTTGAGCCGGCGGAGGGACTCGAACCCACGACCTGCTGATTACAAATCAGCTGCTCTAGCCAGCTGAGCTACGCTGGCAACTCAAATTTCGATTGCAAATATAAGGGTCAATTTTTAATTACCAAATATTTTTTGCAATTTTTTTTATTTTAATTCGTTTATTTTAGCAACTATTTGATTAGCAACAGTTTCGTATTCTGCACGAATTTGCTTGTAATGTGCTTTTTTGTTTTCTACTTTTCTATCTCTAATTCTAGAAACGAAATTATCGTAATTATCGTAGATTTCATCTACTAAAACATCAGTAGATTCTGTTGGTTTTCCTCCATTAGTCATTTCCCAGATGTAAACAATGTTTACAAGATCTCCTAATACGTAATTGATTTCTTTTTTCAAGTTTTTAACGCTTGCCATTTTGTTCTTGTTTTAAAATTTACGCAAAATTACATAATATTTTGTTAGTATAACTTTTTTATATAGAAATTTCCAAAACAGATGCGTTTCCTTGCATAAAAAATGCATCTATTATAGCAGGAATTAAAACTGTATCTCCTTTTTTGTAATAAAAAACTTCATTATCTATAGTTAAAGAAAAACTTCCCTCTGTACACATAAGAACTGTAAAAACATCTTTCGTTTTATCCCATTCATAAATACCATCTAATGGAATTATGTTCGTTGTAAAGTATGTGTTTTCTACTATTGAGTTTTTTTTGTTACCAATTATTGGATAATCTATTTTAGACTCTACTTTATTATAATTTATAGCATCTAAAGCTAAATCTGTATGCAACTCTCTTTCTTTTCCTTCTGCATCTACTCTGTCCCAATCGTAAATTCTATAAGTAACATCACTCGTTTGTTGAATTTCTGCAATAAGAATTCCAGCACCAATAGCATGTATTGTTCCTGTTTCTAATAAAAAAACATCTCCTTTTTTTACTGGAATTTCATCCAAAAGAGAAACTACTGTTTTATCTTCTAAATGCCTTAAATATTCTTTCTGTGTAGAATTTTCTTTAAAACCAACTACAATTCTAGCATCTTTATCTGCTTGTAACACATACCACATTTCTGTTTTTCCAAATGAATTATGTCTCTTTTTTGCCAACGCACCATTTGGGTGTAATTGAATTGATAAATCATGTTTTGAGTCTAAAAACTTAAATAAAAGCGGAAATTCTTTTCCATAAATAGACATAACTTTTTTTCCCAGAATTTCTTCAGGATATAAATCAATTATTTCACTTAAACTTTTCCCTTTCAAAACTCCATTATTAGCAATACTGACACTATTAGAAACGTTAGATATTTCCCAGCTTTCACCTGCATTATGTATTTCTAAAGTTTTATTTAAGAATTCTTGCAATTTGGTTCCACCCCAAATTCGTTCTTTAATAATAGGAAAAAATGTAATTGGATAAAACTTCATTATTCTCCTTTATAAGTTACAAAATTACGTGGCGTTTCATAAAGAATAACTTCTAAATCATTGGTATTAGAAATAAATGGTCTTAAAATTTTCCAAATAACTACGGCTATGTTCTCTGCAGTAGGATTCAGATTTTCAAAAAAAGAAACATCTAAGTTTAAATTTTTATGATCAAAAGCACTTTCAATATGGTCTTTAATTAAATCCGACAAAATTTTAACATCTATAACAAAACCTGTTTCTTGGTCTATTTCACCAGTAACACTTACAATTAATTCATAATTATGTCCGTGAAAATTTGGGTTATTACATTTTCCGAAAATAGCATTGTTTTTTTCATCAGACCACTCTTTACGATACAATCTATGTGCTGCATTAAAATGTGCTTTACGCGAAACAGTTACTTTCATATCAATTTAAATTTTGTGACTTTCTAAATAATGGTAAAATTTATCAAATATAATTTTAAACCAAACCGTATACTCTTTTGGGTTATGAATCATATCTTCTTTAATTGCATCAATATGCATCCATTTCCAACTTGCTACTTCTTCTGGATTTATGTTTGGTTCCGCTTCAAACCTCCCTATCATTACATGATCTAACTCATGTTCTGTTAATCCATTATCAAAAGGAGCTTTGTAAATAAAATGAAATAATTCTTTTAATTGTACTTCAAATCCCATTTCTTCAAACAATCGTCTCTTACCCGCCTGAATGTTAGTTTCTCCTTCTCTTTGATGACTGCAACAAGTATTTGTCCACAATAATGGAGAATGATATTTGTGTGAAGCACGTTGCTGCAACATTACTTCGTTTTTATCATTAAGTATAAAGACAGAAAAAGCACGATGCAAAACAGCTTTCTCGTGTGCTTCCATCTTGTTCATTAAGCCAATTGGCTTGTCGTTAACATCAACTAAAATTACTTTTTCCTCAACCATAACAATACAATTGTTCAAAAATACAAAAAAAAGAAGATTTGGAAGTTAAAAGATTTATTTTCTATCACTCTTTAATAAAGCATTTAAAAATACACAAATCTGAATTCAATTTAATTCTCAAAACTATTTAAGTATCAATACTATACGTTTTTATTATACGCTATTTATTTTTGTTGTACCTTTGCAGAAATGTGTAAAGAATAAATAATGTATTTTATTTAGCAAACACCTCTTTTATCACTAAAATTTTAACTTAAATTACTAATTTACTTAATGGCTAGACCTCAAGAAACTTTTAACAAAAAAGAAAAAGAAAAACTTCGCTTAAAAAAGAAGCAAGAAAAAGCACTAAAAAAAGAAGCTCGTAAGGCAAACCCTAAAGCGAGTGGAGAAGACCTGTATGTATATGTTGATGAAAATGGTCATTTAACAAGTACACCTCCAGATCCTTCTAAAAAAATAATTGTTGAAGCTGAGGACATTGAGATTGGAATTCCAAAAAGAGAAGAAATGGATGAAGTGCCTACAGACAGAAAAGGTACTATTGATTATTTTGACACTTCAAAAGGATTTGGTTTCATCAAAGAAATAGATTCAAACGAAAAATACTTTTTCCATGTTAATGGTTTAATTGACGAAGTAAAAGAAGGAAACTTAGTTACTTATGAGATTGAAAAAGGTATGAAAGGCATGAATGCCGTTCGTGTTAAGAAAATATAATTTTACAGACTTATATACAAAAAGCTACAGAAATGTAGCTTTTTTTGTTTTTATAAACTTTCTTTAATTTTTAAAGCGCATTTTTCGCCATCTATTGCAGCTGAAATAATCCCACCAGCATAACCTGCCCCTTCACCACAAGGATATAATCCTTTTATTTGAACATGTTCTAAAGAAATAGCATCACGAGGAATACGAACAGAAGATGACGTTCTACTTTCTGGCGCATGTAAAATGGCATCATTTGTAAAATAACCATTCATTGATTTTCCAAACTGCACAAAACCTTCTCGCATAGTATTGGTTAAAAAATCAGGGAAAATAGCACCTAACTCAACAGAAGTTGTTCCTGGAACATAAGAAGTTTTAGGAATATTGGAAGATATTTTTTTCTGAGTAAAATCTATCATTCTTTGCGCAGGCACTTTTTGGGTTTCACCCGCAACCTGCCAAGCTTTTTGTTCTATTGCTTTTTGAAACTCCATTCCTGCTAGCGCTCCAAATTTTGCAAAAGGCTTAAAATCTTCTAATCGTAATTCTACAACAATTCCAGAATTTGCAGTTGCTTGATCTCGTTTTGATGGCGACCAACCATTTGTAACCACTTCACCTGGAGCAGTAGCACATGGCGCAATTACACCTCCCGGACACATACAAAAAGAATACATTCCGCGACCATTAACTTGCTTTACAATACTATAAGGAGCTGGCGGTAAATAATCTCCTCTAAAATCACAAGAATATTGTATTCTATCTATTAACTCTTGTGGATGTTCTGCACGAACGCCTAAAGCAAAAGGTTTTGCCTCTATGAAAATATCTTTTCTATCTAATAATTCAAAAATATCACGAGCTGAATGCCCTGTTGCTAAAATTAATTTATTAGCATTTATCGTTGAACCATCTTGTAACACAACACCATCAACTTCGTTGTTTTTTATTAAAATATCGGTTACTCGCTTTTCAAATAAAACCTCTCCTCCACATGCAATAATTTTTTCACGAATATCTTGAATAATTTGTGGTAATTTATTAGTTCCAATATGCGGATGTGCCTCTACCAGAATCTCATCTGAAGCACCAAAACCAACTAATAATTGCAAAATTCTATCTACATCACCACGTTTTTTAGAGCGTGTGTATAATTTACCGTCGGAATAGGTTCCTGCTCCTCCTTCACCAAAACAATAATTAGAATCTTCATTAACGATATGATCTACATTTATCGCTTTTAAATCACGACGACGACCTCTTACATCTTTACCTCTTTCTAAAACTATTGGTTTTAAACCTAATTCAATTAATTGAAGCGCTGCAAATAATCCAGCAGGACCAGCTCCTACAACAATAACTTCTTGCTGATTAGTTACATTTGGATAATTTGGTAACTCCATTTTTGATTCCACAAAATTTTCCCCAACTAAAAAAACATTCGCTTTTATATTGAATTTTATAGATTTTTGCCTTGCATCTATAGATCGCTTTACAACAACAACCTTTTGTATTTCTTTAGGAGAAACTTGAACCAATTTAGCAACATGCTGTGTTAACAAAACTTCGTTTGCAGCTACTTCTGGTGAAACTTGAAATTGAAATTCGCGAGGCATTTAAAATAGATATTTAGATTTCTAGACTTTTAGATTACTAGATGGTTTAATTTGGTACAAAAATAGTAATTTGAAAACTGACTTTGTAACTTTGCTACTTTGAAACTTAAAAATATGCGTAAAATAAAATTAATTTGGGATTTTAGAGGACAAGCTGGTGCAAAAACTGCAGAGCATCATGAAATACATTTGAAAGAATTTTTAGAAACTGAAAAATACGCATTAAAGATAACTGGTTTTGAAATTCTAAACGAAATGCATGCAACAGCCTATTTAGTAGTAGAAGAAAAAGACATGATTGCATTTAGAGACACTTTAAAACCGCATCGCGGGGAGGTCTATGAGTAACTTATTTAATTTTATTTATAACATTAATTTCTTCCATTGACATTTTTCGATAAAATTTCCATTTTGACCCTTCGGAAACTTCAATATAACCTAAGTTTTCATTTATAACGTATCTAAATGTTTGATTTGGTTTTATTTTATCTTCAACAAAAGTTTTGAATTTAAAACTTGACATTTCTTTATCCGAAAACTTCTTTTCAGATACTTTTAATATTATATTATTTGCAAGTATTTTTTTTCCAGAATAAAAAAATACTGGTGATTCTATTATTAAATCACCAATTTTTTCAGGCCTAAAAACATATCGCCAAGTATTTACTCGTTCAATTTTATCAACTGTTAGGGATGTAGAACTAAATTTAAAAGGCCCTTCAATGATTTTTAGATATTTAAATTCAGGAAAACTTATAGAATCTTCTGCAAAATTAATTTTAAATGTAATTTCAATTTTATCATCAAATTTATATTCAATTTTATCGCTTTCTATTAATGCACTTTGGCTAAATGATACATTAGCAATAAAAACAGCAATGATATATAATTTTATTTTATTCATCTTGATTATTATTACAGAAAAAAAGGAGCTCAAAAAGTTTCAAACATCAAAAAAAAAAAACTAATTCGCAACTTCACTAATAAATTTAATTCGCATTAAGCGCAACTCTTCCGTATCATAATCGCCGTCAAATTCTACTAAAGCATCTTTAATATTATCAGATTGTGATTCCATAAAGTAATCGAAAATTTCTTCTTGTTGTTCTTCGTCTAAAATATCGTCAACCCAATACTTAATGTTTAATTTTGTTCCAGAATACACAATTTGTTCCATTTCTTTTATAAAATCGTCCATAGACAATCCTTTTGCTGTTGCAATGTCATTTAAATCGAGCTTTCTATCAACATTTTGAATGATATATAATTTTAATCCAGAATTAGCTCCAGTAGACTTTACTACTAAATCATCTGGTCTTATAATATCATTATCTTCTACATAACGAATAATTAAATCTACAAACTCTCTACCGTATTTTTTTGCTTTCCCTTCTCCAACTCCATGTACATTTCCAAGTTCTTCAATAGAAATAGGATATTTTAAAGCCATGTCTTCTAAAGACGGGTCTTGAAACACAACAAAAGGAGGTACACTTAATTTTTTAGCTACTTTTTTACGTAAATCTTTTAATATTGACATAAGAACTTCGTCAACAGCACCTGATGCTTTTGAAGAAGCTACAATAATATCATCTTCTGTTTCATTATACTCATGATCTTTTGACATCATAAATGAAGAAGACTTTTTAATAAAGTTTAAACCTTTTTCAGTTAATCTTATTACTCCATAGCTTTCAATATCTTTTTCAATTAAACCAGTAACTAAAACTTGTCTAATTAATGCCATCCAATATTTATCATCAAATGCTTTTCCTTTTCCAAAATAAGGCTGCGCATCAATTTTATGTGCTTTAATAATTGCATTAACTTTTCCAATTAAAGCCAAAATAACTTCTTTAGCTTTAAATTGTTGCTTTGTATCGCGTATAACTTCTAACAAAGCTACCACCTGGTCTTTTGCTTCTGTTTTTTCTTTAGGATTACGCATATTGTCATCCATATCTGCTCCATCACCTGTTTCAGAAGAAAACTCTTCTCCAAAATAATGCAATAAATATTTTCTTCTAGAAATAGACGTTTCTGCATATGCAACAACTTCTTGCAATAATGCAAAACCAACTTCTTGCTCTGCAACTGGTTTACCCGACATAAATTTTTCTAACTTCTCAATATCCTTATAAGCATAATAAGCTAAGCAATGTCCTTCTCCACCGTCTCTACCTGCTCTACCCGTTTCTTGATAATAACTTTCTAAAGATTTTGGAATATCATGATGAATTACAAAACGAACATCTGGCTTGTCTATCCCCATTCCAAATGCAATTGTAGCTACAACCACATCTACATCTTCCATTAAAAACATGTCTTGATGCTTTGCTCTTGTTTTAGAATCAAAACCAGCATGATATGGAACAGCACTAACACCATTAACCTGAAGTAATTGCGCTACTTCTTCTACTTTTTTCCTACTTAAACAATAAATAACTCCCGATTTACCTTTGTTTTGGTTGATAAATCGAATCATATCTCCTTCAATATTCTTCGTTTTAGGGCGTATTTCGTAATATAAATTAGGTCTATTAAAGGACGCTTTAAAAGTATTTGCTCCGGGAATATCTAAATTTTTTAAAATATCTTCTTGTACTTTAGGAGTTGCAGTTGCAGTTAATCCTATAATAGGAATATCTCCTAGTAATTTTATAATGCTTCGTAAATTTCGATATTCAGGTCTAAAATCATGACCCCATTCTGAAATACAATGCGCTTCGTCAATTGCCACAAATGACAATTTAACACCTTGTAAAAACTCTATATATTCTGGTTTTGTTAAAGATTCTGGGGCAACGTATAGTAATTTGGTAACACCCGAAGTTATATCGGCCTTTACCTGATTAATTTCTGTTTTAGTTAAAGAAGAATTCAATACATGAGCCACACCATTCTCTGAACTTAAACTTCGAATAGCATCTACTTGATTTTTCATTAATGCGATTAGAGGAGAGACAACAATTGCAGTTCCGTCTAAAACCAATGCCGGAAGTTGGTAACACAAAGACTTACCACCACCTGTAGGCATGATAACAAAAGTGTTACTCCCATATATTATACTATTTACTACTTGTTCTTGAAGTCCTTTGAATTGGTTAAACCCAAAATATTTTTTTAATTCTTTGTGTAAATCAATTTCGTTTAGTTTCATTCTCTATTAATATGATTTTACCTAAATTTGCATTTATAAAGATACAATAATCTTTAAATACACAAAACAATAAAGACAACTACTTTGAATACAACAACAACTATTTTAGAATCGGCAAGGAAAACAATTTTATCTGAAAGCGAAAGCATTGCAAAACTTGTTGATTATTTGACCGAAGATTTTGCTAAAAGTGTAGATGCTATTTATAAATCTAAAGGACGATTAGTAATAACAGGCATTGGCAAAAGTGCCATAATTGCTCAAAAAATAGTTGCAACATTAAATTCAACAGGAACACCATCTTTATTTTTACATGCTTCTGAAGCTGTTCACGGAGACTTAGGAATGGTTTTGCCGGAAGATGTTATTATTTGTATTTCAAAAAGCGGTAATAGTCCTGAAATTAAAGTTTTAGTTCCTTTATTAAAGAGATTCGGAAATACATTAATTGGAATGACTTCTGATTTGAACTCTTTTTTAGGAAAAGAATCACATTATAAATTACACGCACATGTAGATAATGAAGCATGTCCGAACAATCTTGCACCAACAAATAGCACAACCGCTCAACTCGTATTAGGAGATGCATTAGCCGTAGCTTTAATGGAAGTTAGAAATTTTAAAAATGAAGACTTTGCAATATACCATCCGGGTGGCGCTTTGGGTAAAAAATTATTACTTAAAGTAAAAGACATGCTAGATACTACACATGCTCCACAAGTTGCTCCAGATGCTAGCATTAAAAAGGTAATTATGGAAATATCTGAGAAAAGACTTGGTGTAACTGCTGTAATTGAAGACAATAAAGTAATTGGGATTATTACAGATGGAGACATTAGAAGAATGTTAAACACTCGTGATACTTTTAATGATTTAGTTGCAAGAGACATTATGACTGTAAATCCAAAAAACATTGCTTACGATGTTTTAGCAGCAGAAGCATTAGATATTTTAGAAAACAACTCGATTACACAATTAGTCGTTTTAGAGAATAATAATTATAAAGGAATATTACATTTACACGATATTCTTAAAGAAGGAATTGTGTAATGGCAAAGAAAAACATGAGTGAAATGTCCTTTTTGGATCATTTAGAAGAATTAAGATGGCTTTTAATAAGAAGCACTCTCGCAATTTTAGTTTGCGCCACAATTGCATTTTTCTTTAGTGATTTTATATTTGACCAAATTCTTTTTGGTCCAAAAAACCCTGATTTTGTTACTTATCAGTTTTTTTGTGATTTATCACAACAGTTTGGTTTAGACAAAAGTCTTTGTGTTACCGAAATTCCAATGCGAATTCAAAGTAGAGAAATGGGCGGGCAATTTTCTGCACACATGTGGACTTCCATTACAGCAGGTTTTATTCTTGGCTTCCCTTTTATTTTATGGGAATTTTGGAAATTCATTAAACCTGCTTTATATGATAGTGAAAAAAAATATGCCGCTTTATTCATTATTGTCGCATCCCTTTTATTTTTCATTGGCGTTTTATTTGGTTATTATATGATAGCGCCTTTATCGGTAAACTTTTTAGCAAATTATAATGTAAGTAGTCAAATATTTAACGATATCGATTTAGACTCATATATCAGTTTATTAAGAACTTCAACCGTAGCAAGTGGATTGCTTTTTGAACTACCTATAATTATATATTTTCTAACAAAACTTGGCTTAGTTACACCAACATCCTTGAGAAAATATAGAAAATACACTTTGGTAATTGTATTAATATTATCGGCAATAATTACGCCTCCAGATATAATTAGTCAAATTATAGTAGCAATACCTATTATGATTTTATATGAAATAAGTATTTTAATAAGTGTAGTCGTTTATAATAGACAAAACAAAACTCAATAAGATGTCAAATATAGTAGAAGATTTTAACGCATATCGCTCAAAAATGAACGATAAATTGTTAGCCGATAACAATAAAATTGTAAAACGAATTTTTAATTTAGACACTAATGCTTATGCAGAAGGTGCTTTAGATGTTAAGACAAAAGAGCTTTTAGGGCTTGTTGCATCAGCGGTTTTACGTTGTGACGATTGTATAAAATACCATTTGGAAACGGCTCATAAAAACGGAATTACTAAGGAAGAAATGATGGAAGCAATGGGAATTGCAACCTTAGTGGGCGGAACAATCGTTATTCCTCATTTAAGAAAAGCATACGAATTTTGGGAAGCTTTAGACGAGTACAATAATTAATTAATTGTTAATTCATTAATTAGTTAAATCGTTTATTCGTTTATTTGTTAAATAATAATAGTACAAAATGAAGTTAAGAGCTGATAATTTAGTAAAAACATATAAGAAAAGAAGTGTTGTAAAAGGCATTTCTGTAGAAGTTAATCAAGGAGAAATAGTAGGTCTTCTAGGTCCAAATGGTGCCGGAAAAACAACTTCTTTTTATATGATTGTTGGCTTAGTAAAACCAAATAGCGGTAACATTTACCTTGATGATTTAGACATTACAGATTATCCAATGTACAAACGTGCACAACAAGGAATTGGTTACTTAGCACAAGAAGCATCTGTATTTAGAAAATTGAGTATTGAAGATAATATTTTAAGCGTTTTGCAATTAACTTCTCTTTCTAAAGAGGAGCAGGAAGCAAAAATGGAAGAATTAATAGCTGAATTTTCATTAGAGCACATACGAACTAACAGAGGAGATTTATTATCTGGTGGAGAAAGAAGACGTACAGAAATTGCACGTTGTTTAGCGACTGACCCAAAGTTTATTTTATTAGACGAACCTTTTGCAGGTGTTGACCCGGTTGCAGTTGAAGATATTCAAAGAATTGTAGCGCAATTAAAAAACAAAAATATTGGTATTTTAATTACAGATCATAACGTACAAGAAACTTTAGCAATTACAGATAAAACCTATTTAATGTTTGAAGGTGGAATTTTAAAAGCTGGAAAACCAGAAGAATTAGTGGAAGATGAAATGGTACGTAAAGTTTACCTTGGTCAGAATTTTGAACTAAGAAAAACTAAAATCGAATTTTAATCTTTCTTAATTCTAAAGTAATTAAACCAATCAATAATTGCTGCAACTAAAAGAAAACCATAAAAAACATCTTCAAAAGGTATCGTTCCTATTCTATATCCTAAATTTTCTAAATCATTATACCACACAACAGGTTCCTCTATGAATGTTCCTGTTAAAGTTCCATTTACTAAAAAAAAGAAAACCAAAGTCATACAATAAGACAAATAATGTAAGCCTAAATTTGTTTTCTTTTTTAAATGATAAAGCAAATACAAAATCACTAAAGAAAAAGTGGAAGCGGTATACCACTTCGTAAAATTAAAAATCAAAATAATTCCTAAAACTGCAATAATTATATAAGTTATATAGTTATGGAATTTATCTAAAGGATTAGACTTTAGTAAATATTCCAAAGAAAAATAAACAAATACGCTGGAATAAGGAATGAATATAAAAAACAGAACTTCCTCAACAGGTAAATTACCAATAGTTATTCCAGTTAAATAAGTAGAGTTAAAACCCCAAACACCTATTGAAGTAAAAAACATATCCCATAATACAAAAGGAACAGCAACAATAAATATAGCTTTAAACAAGGAACTCCAATGTTTATAATAAGAATGTTTTGGGTAAAAACTAGCTATTAGCGGAACCGATAACGTTGCTACATCCAAAAAAAGATAGAGGTATTTTTCCATTTATATTGAAAAGTATTTTTTAGGCACGTTTAACATTCCAAAACACTCTCCATCTTCTTTACCTAAATGCTTATGGTGTACTTTATGTCCTTTTCTTAACCCAATTAAATATTTATTTTTTGTGTTTTTAAACCACTTAAATCTTTGGTGAATTAAAACATCATGAATTAAAAAATAAGCAATTCCGTAGCAAAGTATCCCTAAACCAATGAAAAACAAGTAGTTTAGCTCTGGATTTACTCCAAAATAAAACAAAGCAATACTTGGTATTGCAAAAATTACAAAAAAGACATCATTTTTTTCAAAAACACCTTGGTACTTTGGCTGGTGATGATCTTCATGTAAATACCATAAAAAACCATGCATTACAAACTTATGAGTACACCAAGTAATACCTTCCATTATTAAAAAAGTAGCTATAGTTGTAAGTATAAAATATAAAATAGACATTAGGCAATAATATTTAGTTGGTAACGAATGTAAGATTTACCCAAAATTAATAATTTTAATGGATTGGACACACGAATACGTTTACTTAAAAACTCTTCCGGTTGCGTTTTACTAATTTTTTGCATTAAACTCTTATAATAACGATAAGCGGTATAAACACCAAACTTAGCTTCAATTGGCAACCCTACAACACCCTTAAAAGCAGCTACAAAATCTGAATTAATTTCAGCAATAATTGTGTTTTTATTTTCGTTAGTTAATGATGTAAAATCAACACCCGGAAAATAAACACGTCCTAGTGTTTCATAATCGTGTTGTAAATCGCGTAAAAAATTTACTTTTTGAAAAGCAGAACCTAAACGCATGGCGCTATCTTTTAAACGATCGTATTCCGCAGCATTACCATTTACAAAAACCTTCAAGCACATTAAACCTACAACATCTGCAGAGCCAAAAATATATTCTTCATATTCTTCAATAGAAGTGTATTCTTTTTTAGTTAAATCCATACGCATGCTTTTCATAAAAGGTTTAACCAAATCATGCAAACCATAATTATGCACAACATGTTGAAAAGAATTTAAAATAGGATTAATACTTATTTTTCTAACAATTGCCTTTTCATACTCTTCTTCAAATTCGTCTAGCATTACTTCTTGCTCATAACCTTCAAAAGAATCCACAATTTCATCTGCAAAACGAACAAAACCATATATAGCATAAATTTCGTCTTGAATTTTAGGAGACAACATTTTTATTGCTAGAGAAAATGAAGTGCTATACATTTTCGTTATTTTCTTACTACATGCTATAGAAGCATCATCAAAAAGTGCTTTCATTATTTAAATTCTTTTATGATTTTCTCACTTACTATTTTACCCGAAATTAAAGCTGGCGGAACACCTGGCCCAGGTACTGTAAGTTGTCCTGTGAAATATAAATTTTTTACTTTTTTACTTCCTAATTTGGGTCTTAAAAATGCTGTTTGCAACAAAGTATTTGCCATTCCGTAAGCATTACCTTTATAGGAATTATATTCTGATTTAAAATCATTAACACAAAAAGACCTTTTAAAGACAATATTTTCTTTAACTTTTTGTTTGGTTATTTTTTCAAATCTTGCAATTATTTTATCAAAATATAATTCTCTTAATTCTTCCGTATCTTCTAAACCTGGTGCAATAGGCACTAAGAAAAAGCCATTTTCACAACCCAAAGGCGCAGTTTCTTCATTAGTTAACGAAGTGAAGTTTGCATAAAACAAAGGCTCATTTGGCCATTTTGGATTGTCGTAAATATCTACAGCATGTTTATCAAAATCGGTATCAAAAAATAAATTATGATGACAAACATTCTCTAACTTCTTATCAAAACCTACATAAAACAATAAGGAAGAAGGCGCGAACGTTTTATTATCCCAATATTTTTCGGAATATTGCCTGTTTTTTTCCTCTAGTAAAGTTTCCGAATGATGATAATCGGCCCCAGAAAGCACTACATCCGTATAAATTACTTCCTTATTTACTTTAATTCCTTTCGCTATTTTATCTTCTACAATTATTTGATTAATATTTGCATTCATTATATAGGTAACACCTAATTCTTTCCCTAAAGAAATCATTGCTTGCACAACATCAAAAAAACCGTTCTTTGGTTGCCAAGTTCCCAATCCGAAATCGGCATAATTCATAAAATTATAGAACGATGGCGTATCTGAAGGTTTTGCTCCTAAAAAAAGCACAGGAAATTCTAATATTTGTTGTAAATTTTTGTTTTTTATTTTTTTTCTAACATCGCGTTGTATGTTCGATAGAAATTGATTTAATTTTAAAGCGGTTTGTGGTGTAATTAATTCGAAAATTGTTTCGCCAGGATTGTATACTAAATCTTTAATAGCAATATCATAGTTACTTTTTGCTTCATTTATAAAAGCTTCTAATTTTTTTCCACTTCCTGCTTCAATTTTTTCAAAATCGGCAATAATGGTTTTTAAATCGTCTGAAACATCAAAATATTCTTCATTTTCAAAATAAACTCTGTAACCAGGTGATAATTTTTTTAATTGATAATAGTCCGAAGGTTTTTTTTCAAAATCTTTAAAAAATTGTTCAAAAACATCTGGCATCCAATACCAAGATGGTCCCATATCGAAAGTAAAACCTTTTTCTGTAAATTGTCTTGCCCTTCCTCCTAAAGAATCATTTTTTTCATAAACAACAACATTATTTCCTTCTTTTGCAAGATAACAAGCTGCTGATAAAGATGAAAAACCAGAACCAATTATGGATATATTCATACAATAAATTTATTTTGTTTAACAAATATAATTTTTTATTAAACAAAATGCAAATTATTTTTAAGTATCGTTTAATAAATCTTCAATTCCAGAATATTTAAAAACATTTTTTGAATGTGATTGTAAGTGCTCTACTTGCTTTCCTAACAACCATAATTGAGAATTGGTATCCTTAAGCACTAATTCTTCAAAAGAAGCAACATATTCGTCAACAAGTTCTGTAGTAGGAGAAACAGTTAAATAAGACAAAAATATAATTTCATCAAAATGATTTTTAAAATCTATTAAATCATCAATTGGTATGTCCTCTCCTAAAAAAACCGTTTTATATCCTTTTTTAATTAATTCTGCATTAATAAACATTAAACCCAAATCATGTACTTCACTTTCTGGTAAAAACAAAACTATCACTTTATCTTTATTGATAGTAGTTTCTAATTGTAACTCCTCAATTTTAGAACTCAATTTTTGTCTAATTAGATAGCTTATAAAATGTTCGTGAGACGGTTTAATTGTAGAAGTTTGCCAAAGCAACCCAATCTCATCAAGCAAAGGAATTAATATTGAATAAAATACATCTTTAAAAGATAAATTTTGTGTTATTTGGTTGTAGTTTTCATGAAATAGTTTTGCGTCAAAATTCATCATCGCAATTTTAAAATCATTTATAGCAAGCTCTTTTTTAGAACTCTCATTATAAATAGACTTTACTAAATCGTTACATTCTTCAATAGATAACGACGCAATTTTAGAAATTTTATACCCAAAATTATTTAAAAAAGAAACATTTAAAAGCCTTTGTAAATCTTCATTTTTATACAACCTTATGTTATTATCCGTACGTTGAGGAGCAAGAACCTGATATCGTTTCTCCCATATCCTAATAGTGTGAGCCTTAATTCCAGAAAGATTTTCTAAATCTTTAACTGTAAAAATAGTTTTAACTTTGTTCATTGATTTTGATAAAATATTAAACAAAGTTACTAAAAACAATTCAATTAATGCATGTAATTTTTAATTTATCAATATTTCCATTAAAAACATTTACATCTACCAATCCTTTAACACCTGAAATTTTAGCCTTCTCAGAAAATTGCCAAAATTGCCAGTCCTCTTCAATTTCTTTTCGCCATAAATTATAATTTGCTATCCAAAAAGGATAATCTGAGAATTCTTCTTTTAAAAAATCGTTATAATAACTTTCTCCAGAATAAATAATTGGCTTTACTTTATAGTGTTTTTCTATCTTAACTAACCAACGCCTTAAGCCAACTTTTAAACTATCTAAAGATTGTGACTTAGGTAATTTTTCAATATCTAAAACTGGAGGTAAATCTCCTTGTTGGAGCTTTACTGTTTTAATGAAATTTTCAGCTTGTTTAATAGAGTTTTCATTTGGCCGATAATAATGATATGCTCCTCTAATAAACTTATGCTTTTTTGAATTTTTCCAATTTTCATCAAACCTTACGTCTTTTTTATCTATTCCTGCAGTTGCACGAATAAAAACAAAAGACATTTTAAATTCATCTTCTAAATTAGAAATAGAATCCCATTGAATTATACTTTGATATTGCGAAACATCAAATCCAAAAGCATGATTTTTGTGATTTTGTAGCACTTCATAAATGCGAATATCTGCAATTTTTCTATCTTCTTTAGAAAGGTCTTCAATATGCTTATCTGTTTTAAAACCTAAATAATATAGAAAGCCGTCTTTATATTCGTATACAGCTCCTAAAACAAAAGCCAGTAAAAAACCAGCAAAAGAAAGCAACACAAGCTTAACAAATGAAAAAGATGATTTTTTCTTTTTAGTAGTATGCCTCTTTACTACTTTTTTTTTAGGAGCCACAAATACTTGTTATTTTTTTGATTTATTTAAGATCAATGAAATAGTTATATAACTAAATACAATTATAGGTATTGCCATAAAAACAAAAAACAAAAGCATTATTACAGAAAACAACACAAATAGGATTTGTAATTTTGATTCTTCCCATGAAAATGTTTTGAATTTAAGGGAGAACAAAGGAATTTCTGCATTTAATAAAAAGACACTTAGAAAAGTAATTCCCATTAATACATATGGATTATCTAATATAACGGAAACCCATTCTATAGCTCCAAAATATTGAATCATAGGAATACTCATTATTAAAAGAGTATTTGCAGGAGTTGGCAAACCTATAAATGAGTTTATTTGACGTTTGTCTATATTAAAGTTTGCTAGTCTATAACAAGACGCAAGTGTTATTAAGAAACCAAAATAAGGTATAACACCCATGTAAAATGTATCTGCTGTTACATTATATATTTCCTGATTATTCTGAATATTTTCAATTAACTTAAACATCATTAAACCCGGAACAACACCACTTGTAACCATATCTGCTAAAGAATCTAATTGCAAACCTAATTCGCTAGAAACATTGAATTTTCTGGCAAGAAATCCATCCCAGAAATCAAAAAAGATTCCTAGTGAAACAAATAAAAATGCATGATCATAAAAACCATTGAAAATTGCAATAAGTGCCAATAACCCACAAAACAAATTTAATAAGGTAATTGTATTTGGAATGTATTTTTTAATATTCATAAATAAAAATTTAAAAGAAGCCAAAAGTTTTACATTAGCCCTGATGGGAGTAAAAATCCTTTTGTTGTAATACTACTATTAATCTTTTTAAAACTTTCATGTCTTTACAACAACAGATTGAAACGAACAGCAGGAATTACAAATATACAAAACCAAAAGTGGTGCTTCAAATATTTAATAACAAATGTAATACAATAAGTTAATAGATTTAGAGTTTAGTAATTAAGAATTTTATTGGATATTTGTAAAAATTATTGCGGCTTTGAAAAAGACCTTTTTATTTATTTTTTTTATACAAACTTTATTCTCTTTTAGTCAGACTGTTAGAAAATATTCAAATGAATTTTTGAGTATTGGGGTTGATGCTGCTGCTTTAGGGATGAGCAACGCTGTGGTTGCAAATACTGGTGATGTAAATTCTGGTTATTGGAATCCGGCGGGTTTATTAAAACTAGGCGACAATCAACTTTCTTTAATGCATGCAAGTTACTTCGCAAATATTGCTCAATATGATTATGTAGCTTTTGCAAAACCAATTGACAACAGAAGTGCTGTTGGAATTTCGCTAATTCGTTTTGGGGTAGATGATATTTTGAATACCACTCAATTAATTGATAGCCAAGGAAACATTGATTATAATAGAATATCCCTTTTTTCTACTGCAGATTATGCATTAACAGTTTCTTATGCTAGAAGCTTACCTGTAGACGGTTTAAACTATGGTGTAAATGCAAAGGTTATTCATAGAATTATTGGTGATTTTGCAAGTTCTTGGGGTTTTGGATTTGATTTAGGCCTACAATACATAAGTGATGAAGATGATTGGAAGTTTGGTTTAATGCTTCGAGACATTACAACCACATACAATACTTGGACTATAAACAAAGGCGAATATCAAAAAATTAAAGATGCAGTTCCGGGTGAAAATCAAGAATTACCTGAAACATCTGAAATAACTTTACCAAAAGCGCAACTTGGACTATCTAAAAAATATATAATTAGATACGATTATAGTATAATGGCTGCTGCAAATTTGAATATGCAGTTTGCGCAAACAAACGATATAATTTCTACAAGTATAGTAAGTATAGATCCCGCAGTTGGTTTTGAATTTGGCTATATTGATTTAGTATTTCTAAGAGGTGGTGTTGGGAATTTTCAAAAATTAACGCAAATTGACAATACTAACAAGTTAAGCTTTCAACCAAACATTGGTTTAGGTTTTAAATACAAAGGAATTCAAGTTGATTATGCTTTAACAGATTTAGGAGATCAAAGTGCTGCTTTATATTCCAATATATTTTCCTTAAAAATAGACTTTGACATTTTTAGACATTAATATCATGCATAAAAATTTATTTTTACTATTCTTAATTATAACTTCTTTTAGTTTTAGTCAAAATTCAAAATTAACAAGTTCTTCAAAAGTTAGTATTCTTACCTGTGGAACTGGAAATGAATCCTATTCTTTATATGGTCATACAGGAATAAGAATTAAAGACATTTCATCAGGAATTGACATTGTATATAATTATGGTGCTTTTGACTTTCAAACACCTAATTTTATGTTGAAATTTGTAAAAGGTGATTTGCAATATTTTGTAACTACAAATCAGTATGCTGATTTTGAATATGGTTATCGTTATGAAAATCGTTCCATTTATGAACAAGAATTAGGCTTAACCCTGGAACAAAAACAACTACTTTACCAACAATTAAATGGTTCTTTATTTAGTGAAGATAGATATTATACCTATAAATTTATTGACCGAAACTGTACTACAATGGTTATCGATAAAATAAATTCTATTTTAGGAAGTAAAATCATAACTACCAAAAAACCTGTTACTATAAGTTATCGAGAAATTCTTTTCCCCTATGTTGAAAATCACTACTTTCAGAAGTTAGGCATCAATATTATTTTTGGAAATAAAGTGGATAATGCAGCTGAAACTTTATTTCTTCCCTTAGAATTACATCGTACTTTAAAAGAATCTAAAGTGGACCTAAAACCATTAGTAACGAAAGAGACAACTGTTTATGAAGCAAAAATAGTTCCTTACCAATCTTCTGTTCTAAACTCAGCTTATATAGTTATTTCTATTTTAGTATTAATAGTTTTAGCTAATAACAAACATATTACTTCTACTTATCTTACAATTGCAGGATTAATGGGCGTTTTCCTAACACTTGTTGGACTTTATTCCTTTCATGAAGAAGTTTTATGGAATTATAATGTTTTTCTTTTTAATCCGCTTTTATTGCTTTTTGTATTTACCCTTTATAAAAGAAATACACAATGGATCATAAACGTTGGTAAAATAAACTTAGTCTGCTTAGTAGCTTATCTTTTATTCTTGTTAAACAAAGTTGATTTAATGCTTCTTTTGCCTTTTATAGCGGCTCATTTTATTATGATAACACGAATTATTATGAAATGTAAATCTAAAAACAAGGTAGAAAACACTATTGTCCTTTAAAGAATAAAACCGTATTTAAGGTTTTCACTATTACATTTAAATCTAAAAACAGACTTCTATGTTTTATATAATATAAATCATAACGAAGCTTCATTAAACTATCTTCAAGAGTTTCTCCATAAGTATAATTAACTTGTGCCCAACCTGTAAGTCCAGGTTTAATAACATGCCTTGTTTGATATAACGGAATATTCTTAGCTATTTCTTCAACAAAAACAGGGCGTTCTGGTCTTGGACCAATCAAAGCCATATCTCCTAATAACACATTGACGAATTGCGGGATTTCATCTAAACGAGATTTTCGAAGAAATTTTCCAAAAAAAGTAATACGAGAGTCATTAATAGCAGCAAAAACAGCACCATCCTTTTCTGCATTTATAAACATACTCCTAAGCTTATAAATCTTAAATAATTTAGCGTTTTTACCAACTCTTTCTTGTGTATAAAACATAGGCCCTCTATTTCCTATACTATTTAAAATAAAAATAAAAGGCAAAATAACAAACAGAAAAGCTAGTCCAATAATTGAAAAAACAATGTCAAAAATTCTACTAAAAATTTGATAGAGTTTATTTTGATTACTTCTGTTAAATGGGAAAAACTTATACAATTCTTTGTCTTCCGATTGTATAGGAAGTCTATTTGTAATTTGTTCGTAAACATCTGAATATTGTCTAATTACAATTCCGCTTTCAAGTAATAATAATAATTTATCATATAATTCTACAGAAATAGACTTACTCGACTCATCTGCAACAATTACTTCTGAAATATGATTATTAATTAATTCAACATTTAGTTCTTCTAAAGAAATTTGTCGGATAGTGCTTATAATGTTTTTATCATCTGTAGGTAAGAAACAAACAACTTGAAAATGAGGATTTACTTCCGTTAACTTAACCGCAAGTTTTTCTATTTTCTTACTACTTCCAACAAAAATAACTTTTTTTACAAAACGATTTGTTGCCAAAAAAGTAATATAAAGACTTCTCCATATTGAAAGAGCTGATAAAATCGAAATAAAGAATATTATAATTTGCAATCTATTTGATGGTAGAACAGGTGTGTAAAATGGCGTTAATAAATACAATAAAGTTGTAACAGCAGTTGTCAAAATTATGCTTTTTGAAACTTGAAATCTATTACTCGCGATTTGCAGATTATACATGTCAAATATAGAGCCTATTAAGGTTAAATAAATAGCAAGAAAAATAGTCCAATAAAAGTTATCGGCCGTAATTGAAAAATAATCGAACGAGAAGTATTCACTAATTAAATAAAGCGTACCTAAAACAAAGAATACATCAAAAACACGTAAAAGAATTTTTCTTTCTGAAATTTCAAAATGTATGTTTTTTTTTGTTGCCATTTAATGGTTTCGTTATATTGCAAATTAACAAATAAAAAGCAAATAAAACTATTCCTCTAAGAATAAAGCATTCCATTTTTCTTTAACGAAATTCCAATCCATTTTTTCAATTTTTAATCTAGCTAAAGAAGCGATTTTTTGTGTTTTTTCAGCATTGGTAATTAATTTACTAATCTCAATTACCATTTGACTTACATCATTATCATTAACTAATAATGAGTCTTCATTATGTTCTAATAAGTAAGACAGACCACCTACATTTGTAGAAACGACTGGTAAGCCAAGAGCCATGGCTTCCATTACGCTAATAGGCGTATTATCAAAATGTGTTGTATTTATAAAAAAATCAGATTCTATAGACAAATCAATCCATTCTTCTTTAGTTAATCTATTGGTAAAACACACTTCAACACCTAATTTGTTAGCGTATTGCTTGGTATTTTCCATGCTCCCGTCTTTATCAGGTCCTACCATAGTTAGCGATGCTTTTGGAAAATGAACTTGTAGTTCCTTTAAAACATCAACAGCCATTTTAGGATTATAAATTGTTGCAAAGGCCCTTACCCATAATAATTTAGGTTCAAATAATTTTCTAACTTTAAACGGGTATTTTTTTATTTCAATACTATTGGGAATATACACTACATTTTGAAAACCATTATTGTTGAACTCTGAAAGCAAATAATTTGAAGGAGCTACATTTATAAATGCATTATTAAAAAGCATTTTACATAGCTTTGGATTGACTTCTAAACGTTTTGGTAAATTTCCCCCATGTAAAATAGGAATATATTTTGTTTTGAAAACCCTCGCTATCTGACTGCAAAAAAAAGCGTACCAAAAACTTGAGGTACTATAAGTATCAATAATAATAAAATTGGCTTTTTTAGCACATTTAACAGTTGTCCACATCATGTCTAACAAACGTAAAAACTGGTTTTTCTTTTTTGAAGTATAAAAAACATCATAGTCTTCCTCTTCAAACGATTTACCTAAAATTTCAATAGTTGTTTTGTTAAAACCATGACCAGATAACTTATTTCCTATGTAAAGTATTTTCATCTTCTTTTAAAAAAGTTACATTTAACAAAGCTAAAGCGTAAACAAAAGCAGGGGCAGCTAAACGCATTGCTGCATGATTAATTGTCAAACACCAGAAAAAGAAAAAAGAAAATAAAAAAATATTTTTCTTGTTTTCAAGATACAACAAACCAGGCATTGTAAATAAAAGCAATAACCCGAATAAGCCAAAAATCCCATGCTCTGCCAACATTCTGGTAATTTCATTATGAGATGCTGCCAAAATTCCAGTTAATTCTTCACGATATTCTTTGTTTTTACCTACTCCAATTCCAAAAATCGGATTATCATAAAACATTTGCAATTCAGTATCCATTAGAGTTTCTCTACCTGACAACTGACTATCCTTTTCTTGACCATTAACACCTTGATTTTTATATCTTTTATCTATCATTCCTCCGGTTTCATTTACCGAATACCCCCAAACTGTGAGTGCTAAACCTAAACCTAAAACCCCAAAGAATAACATTTTTCCTTTGGCTTTAACGTTAAGAAACAAGTATGTAAAAACACTTAAAGCAGCAATCATTACTAAGCCAGCCATAACTCCTCCACGTGAAAATGTAACAATTGCACGATAAGAAACAATTACCAATAATATAGTATTCACTATTATCCTAACTTTAGATTTTGAGTTAAATAGTATTTGAAAAAAAAACAAAAACATACCTAGTCCTAAAATTGTAGACACTTGATTTGGCCCATAATTACCAGAGGCTGCAAAGTTAGATTGTGTATGTCTTACTACATCACTAACACTCGGATTATAAGAAACTATATAAGCTGTAGTCGTTATAATTGGTAAAGCCATAAAAGTTAATGTTTTTTTAAAATCATCAAATGACACATCTCTTCCAATACAATAAATTGAGCTTACACCCAAACAGACTGGTCCTGAAATGTTAAAAGCGATGGCTTTTCTAAAATCAGTATCTAAATTTAATGTTTGAATAGCTACAAAAACTCCTGGAACTAACAATACTATAAACAAAACATAAAACAAAGATTTCTTTTTTAAACCACTATAAAAAAGCCCTAAACACATGAATATTATTATAGAATATTTTCCATATTCTGTAAAATGCATACCGTTTGTCATTCTAAAAAACACTTCAACACCAGTAACATAAGCCGAAATTTTAAGTGCCTCATTGCTTCTGTTTTTAGTTTTAATTACCCAAGACAAACCCCAAACAAAAACTAAAATAGAAAATATTTTAGTCATGAAGGGAATTGAATAAGAGATGACTCCAATAAAAATATGAAGTACAACTAGTAAATAGTAATAATCTTTTATTTTTTTATTCATTTTGAATAAATCTTAAATATTCATTTATCACAACTTCTTCATCATATTGAGTTGCTATTTTTATATTAAATCTAGAAGAAATTTGGGAGATATTTTCATCCGAAAGTTCATTTAATTTTTTTAATGAAGTTACTATACTATTAGTGTTTTTTGGCAGAAATAATAAACCATCAACATTATCATTAACTAAAGTGCTACAATATCCTACATTTGTAGATATAACAAATAAGTTAGCATTGGCATATTCTAATAAAGTTACTGGAAACCCTTCAAATGTTGAAGATAGCGCTCCTACTTTACATTGTTTTAATATGTTTCTCACATCGTTGCAACTTCCATAAAAAAACACTTTTTGTGATAAATTATTAAACAAGATAAAGTCCTTTAAAACTTGAGAATATTCATTAGAAAAATCTTTCCCTATAAAATGTAGAGTCCATCCATTCTTATAAATTTCAGACATTTTAAATGCCTTTAAAAAATTTATATGGTTTTTAGGCGATTTTAAATTAGCTAACAAAACAATCCTCTTTTCTTTATCACCTTTTAAAAAGGTTTTTGAATTAATATCACTTATATTTTTGCTTTTTTTTAAAATAAAGTTTGGAATAAAAACTATTCTTTTTGTGAACATTTTGCTTAAAGCCCAATCTCTTAATTCTACATTTACTGCAATTATATGACTAAAAAAAAATGAAAAAAAGCACAAAGTAATATTTTTAAAACCCTCATCATTAACCCTATTCCCATAATGATCATGCCATATTACTTTGACTCTAAACAATGTAAACTTTAACAATACTGCCCAAAAAAAAGAAGAACTATGTGCATGAATAAATGTTATTTTTTTTGCACAAACATACTTCCGAAATCTTAAAAATGCACTTAGATCATAATTAGACTTCTTTTTCAAAAAAAAATAATCTACATCTTCTGAAAGTTGACTTTTTAACTCACCTTCTTTACGTGTAGTAATTAAACCTGAAAAAGAAATATTTTTAGATAATACATTTGCAAAATTAACAGCCATTCGCTCGGCTCCACCCAATTCTAAACTATCAATTAGTTGAATTATTCTTATATTTTTATCTTGCGCTTCTATATTTTTTTATTTTTAGTAAAAATAGAAATTTAAAACCAACACCTACAAACTTATTGCTTATATATAAACATTTAAATATTTCAAATATTAAACTTATCAAAAAACTTCTTTTTTAGCATTTTAAAACAGCATATATAAGAATACTCAAATATTTTAATCAGTATACTATTCGACTTAAAAAACTCAAAATTATCTTTAGGTATTAATGCTCTTATCATTAAACCGGTAATCACTAAAAAAAATAGATACTACACAATATGTTCACGAAGAAAAAATTATTGCTGGAAATCCGGCTAAAATTATTAGTCATATAATAGATTTTGTTTAGCTAAAAAACATTTTTTCAATTTCTTTTTCAAAAGTATCCAACGTATATTTTCTTGACCATAACATTGCATTTTTAGCTTTATCATGATACTCTTTTTCTTCTGTTAAACAGCGCTCTAATATTTCAATATTATCCGCAAAATTTGATTGAAGTAATATTCCTCTTTTTCCTTCATCCAACATATAAGGAACGCATGAAACTTGTGTTACAACTGGCACACAACCCCAAAACATAGCTTCAGCTACTACTTTTGGCCAACCTTCACTTTTGGAAGGCAATATTACAAAATGACTTTCTTGATATGCTTTTTCAACAGTTTCTTTTGATTGATTACCATGTAATATTATTCTATTATTTAAATTATTATTAATAATAAATTTTTCAATTTCCTTTCGGAATTCTCCATCACCGAAATAATCTATTTGTACATTATAAGCTTTAGAAACCAAATCCCTTATTAATTCCGCAGCATATAACGGTTGTTTTCCTTCAGATAACATTCCAACAAATAAAAAACGAATTCTACCTAAAAATCCTCGAATTGGAACTTCTTTTTTATCCGATTCAGCATAAGTTGCCGTAAAAAAAGGTTTAATATTTTTAGTTTGATTAGCCCATACTCCATAAACTAAAACCTGCATGTTTTTGGTTAAAAAAGCATTACTTAAAATCCACTTTTGCAAACGATAACTCCACGGCTGTACACTTTTTGGATCCCAATTACCCGCATATTTTGCAGTCTTAATTTTTTTAGGGTAAAATAGTTGAGCCAAACAAGCTAACAATGCCATATTTCCTGGACATCTTATATGCAAATGATCCGCTGACTTTATAGCCTTAAGAATAATAAAAAAATTTAGTATGGAGTAGTATAATGCAAGATGGATTTTTTTAAAGGATTTAATATCAAACTCATTTAATTCAATTGTATTTGAAATTGGAAAAGAAATCTCATCAATTAGAAGTCCTCTATCTTCTTGCCAAATTGGACAACAAAACTGAATTTTACCAGCATATTTAGCCCATATCTTCATTTCTTTTTGATAAGGTCCATACATATAATATTTCCCATTTATGATGACTATTGGCGCTGAAGAAATAACTACAAACTTCATACTATAGATATCCGTTAGAGCTTTTATCTGAAATTTTAATTGCAGGAACACCTAACATAACAGCATTTTCTTCAACATTAGTATTAACCAACGAACAAGCTCCAATTAACACATTATTATCTATCATAATTTTACCAACCAAAACTACATTAGCGCCTATATATACATCATTTCCAATTATAGGCACACCTCTATTATCACCCTTACCAGACACGCCAATTGTTACACCTTGAGAAATATTACAATTATTCCCTATAATAGTATTAGCATTTAAAATTATACCTCCAAAATGACCAACATAGAAAGAATGCCCAATTGATGCAGATGCAGGAATACTTATACCTGTGATCATTTCAATCATCTTTTGCCAAAATAACATGATTAATTGAATTAATTGTTTTAGGATTGGAATTTTTACTTTATAAATACTATGTGCTAACCTATATTGGAAAATAGCCCAAAAACCTTGTGTAAAAAAAACTATGGTTAAAAAATTACCACCGTATTTTTTATATTTTCTATAATCAGAGTGTAGTAATTTTACAAAACTCATTTTAATAAATTGTTATAAAAATTAATATTCTGTTTAACTATTACTTCAGGGTTAAATTTTTCTAAAACCTTTTCTCTTGCATTTTTTGCTAAGAGTTTTGCTTTTTCTTTATCATCAAACACTTTTAGTATTTGTTCTGCAATATTCTTAGGTTCATATGGATTTGCTAAATAACCATTATAATTATCTTCTATAACTTCTGGTCCAGGGCCAAGTTGTGTAAAAACTACAGGCTTTTCACAAGCCATGGCTTCTGGCGCAACTAATCCTAAAGTTTCCATGTGTGATGGAAATACACAAACTTCAGCTTTCGCATATGCTTCTGGAACTTCAGTATAGCTAACTATTCCTTTAAAATAAACAGATTCATCAAATGGTTTAATTTTTGGTAGTTCCTTATTTTTTAATAACTCAATATACGAACTCCCGTCAGGAAAAAACCAATCTCTACCGTAAATATTCAACATCGCTTCAGGATATTTTTCTTTCACAAAAGGAAAAGCTTGAATTAACTGTCTCACACCTTTTTTCTCACAGACTGTTCCTACAAAAACAATACTTTTTTCTTCAACAGTAACTGAAATCGGTTTAAAATGATCAATCGCAATTAAATTAAAAATAACACTAGTAGGTTTATTTATTTTTAAAAACTTAGCTGTATGTCTCTTCACATAGCTAGACACTGCAATAAATGCATCTGCTTTTTTAAACGATCTTTTTTCTTGAAAACCTTTCCATTTATTAATCCCTCTATTTTCAGCTTCAGCAAAAAAATGGTGTCCACCATGTAATCGAATTACATATTTAACATCCTTAATTTTATTTATAAATGCTAATCCTAATTCTGCCGATTCAACTATGTCAATAGGGTTTTTAGCATGTATTTCTTTAATTTTAGCATTTATAGCCTTTGCATTTAACCACCATGTCAAGCCTCTCCTGTTTTGCTTTTTTACTCTAAAAATTGCAACACCGTTTTCAATAGAAGACTCATCTGAAGCAATATAGTTAACACCAACAACACTTACTCTATGATCAGCTGCTACTAATTTTGGCGCAATTGTCTTTAAGAAAGTTCCAACTCCACCATGTGGGAAACCTTCTTTTGGATATTCACTAGATATAAAACAAATGTGCATTATATGAATTGCTTTTGTAACTGAGCATGTAAAGAAACGAAATATCCTTCTTTTGTAAAATACTTTTTCCAAATTTTCCTATTCTCCAATTGTAATTGGGTAAAATCATCTTCTTTAATATTTTTATAAAAAGTTCCAAGTCGCTCTTCAAAATCAGAAAAATCTTCTTTCACTAATATACAATGTTTATCCCAATTAATCATTTTTGAGAAAGGCAATTCAAAATTAGTATCTACAATTATAGGTATTCGCCCTAGTGCTAACGTTTCATAAAAGCGAACAGAAAAATTTCCAGCGCCACGCATACAAAATGTAAATGGATTTTCTTGAATGTTGTTAAAGAATTCAATGGTGGTTTTCGAACGATCACTTTCCGAAACACTTCCGGCTCTATATTTTTCTCTATGAATAAAATTAGACTGAAAGTTATGTATGTCTTCAATTTTGTTTAAAAAATGATGTCTCTTTATACTTGAAGGATAAAAGGGTTGGAAATCGGTTTTATCTTTCCCAATAATCCTTCTAAGGTTAGCGCTTATAAAAACCAAAACCTCTTTTATCTCTTTTTTGAAACCAGTTCCTGAATGACCCACAAAACCAATTGAAGGTTTTTGCGCTTTATCGATAGTATAAAACTTCAATTTAAATTTTTCGATAGGATCTTCAAAAAAAGGTGACATAGTAAAAGTATCTTTTGCCAACTTATTTTTAAAACCTCCTAATCGAATAGTAATAACCGATTCGTCGTAAATAGTTTTACCCGCATCGCCTGCAGTAAAAATCAAAACTTTTTTATGATGCTTTTTTGCTAAATCTAAAAACTGATGATAATATAAATTTTTTTGAGTTTGTAATAAATATTCTACACTTAGTGGTAACGCTAAAAAATCGGCTTCTTCAACCCTTGACACAACTTCGTAAAAATCTTGCAAACGGTCATTTTTTTTGTATAAATATTCAACTAAAGGAAACACATAACCAAAATGAGGAGCTTCAGCAACTTTATTAAAATCGGTATACAATTTTATTTTTCTCATTTTAGCTTTTTAATAATTGTGCAATATTTTTAGATGCTTGATTTACAGGATGTAATACAATTCTTTGAAGCCATAATTTTCTATCTTTTCCATCAACCAATTTATGCTGCAATACTTTTTCAAGTTCAACTTTAATAGATTCTTTTGAGTGTAACCAACCCACTGCCTCCAAACCTTCCATGGTTCTAAAATGTTGGTAGTTATAAATTGTTTTTACCGACCAATTTTGATTCTCAACCGGATCATAATTATAATAAAAACAGGGCTTATTAAACATAGCAAAATCATGTGCCATAGTAGATCCTAAATTAACTACTGCTTCGCAATGAAAAGCCAAATTGATTTGCAACGTAATATCTTCTTTTTTAGGAAAATAAACACCCCAATTTTCGATAGCATTAGGAACATTCCAAATAGGATCAATGGAAATAAGACAATCTTTAAATTCGCTTAAAACTGCATCATAACGTGTTGAAAAATCAACAGGACAACGACGGAAAATAATTTGAGGTCTTATTTTTGCATCAATTTGAGTAATTGCTTGTGCTACATCTTTTAAATATTGTGGATCATATGGTGAGGTTTTCACATCGTCTCCACTAAAACAAATCCAAGGTTTATTTACATCTAAACCATATTGTATTCCAAATTCATTCTTATTTATAATTTTATCTTCTTGTTCATAAAATTCAAATTGAGGTGTTCCTGTCACAATTATATTTTCAGGAGTAATTTCAGGATAAAAAAGTTTCATTTCCTCTTTCATGTAATCTGACCAAACTACATATTTATCTGCAATAATAGCTAATCTCCCTTTTGGTAAATTATCCCAAGAATAAATAGCTGAAACAATTTTAATATTCAACTCTTTTGCTGCTATACAAATTGGCATTAAAGAAGCAACACGCTGATGTGTAATAAAGATTGATTTTGGATTAAGTTCTTTAAGTTGTTTTTTATATAGCTCTATACTTTTTCTTGACCAGTTTTTTTGAGCAATTTGTTCAAACCTTATAATATTTTGATAATTTAAGGCTACCATTTTACCAACAACCTCAGCAAATTTGTTAAGTGTTTTTAATTTAAAACCTTTAGGTTGATAATTCCAATTTGTTAAAATACTTTTATTATTAACTTTCTTTGCATTGCAACATAAACGTGCAAAAGTTGCCGTTTCTCTAAATAGTCGAGTTATAAAGCCTTCTTTTTCAAAAGTTAATTTTTGGTAATCAAAATAGGTGTTAATTTGATAAAAAGCTTCTTTTGGTAAAGTACTTAAAACTGTTAGATTACAATCATCTAATTCCGAAATTAAATTGGAATATAGGTAATTACGAATACCAACGCCATCGGGAACGATAAATAAAATTTTAGTCTTTTCAACAATCATTTTACATAAATATCACCGAAATTAGACATATTAATCTCTTTATTATCTAATAATAATAAAAAATCATTAAGTGTAAGCCATTTCTCATTCATCAAAAGTGTTTCTCCTTTTGAAAAATTGAATAATTCATATCCTATACTATTAAGTTGCTCCATACAAGCTATCATCTCAACTTGTAACTCTGGTATATTGTATTCAAAAGAAACAACACCTATTTTATGCTTTAATCCTTTAAAAACCTCTAATTCAAAACCTTCAACATCAACCTTAATAAACTTTGGCTCACCATATTTTTCTATTAACATTTCAAGCGTTTTAATTTCAATTTCAATACTTTTTTTCCATATTGAAGTTTTATGTCTAGTGTTTTTTACCTTTTCTATATAATCACTTGAAAACGTACTTAAAACACTACTATCTGCCTCATAAAATGTTTTAAACTCATTTTTACTACCTAAACCAATATTTTCAATTGTGATATTCTTAAATTTAGATGCTAAATAATCAACGCATTTTCTTTGAGGTTCAATCGCTACAATTTTAGCATTCAATTTTTGAAATATTTCAACTCTATTCCCATAATTAGCACCTACATCGAAAACGAGATCATTTGGTTTTATAAATTGTGAATAAAAATTAATTCCCTCTTCTAATAAATTTTTGTTTAATGGGTTCCCAATATCTTTCTTAAGTAACTTCTTAATTAAGTTCCATAAACCTAGAAAAAGCAAAATTTGTTTAATTTTTTTTTTTAATTGCTTATTAATTTTCATCTATACAAATATTAAAAAACTCTTTATTATTAATAAAACTAGCATACTTTGAAAAAGCGCTATTATACATTTCTTCTGTTCTTAACAAATATATTCTTTTAGCTTCAGAAATTACAAAAAAATCAACAAAGGTTTTAAGATTATCATCATCTGAACCTGAATTTTTAACATCAATATGACTTGGATTTCCTTCTAAAACAATACTATTTGTATTCTCTTTAATATAATTCAAAAACAAAATACTATCTGAAAAAACAATTTCAGA
>Ga0102814_10000252_pt1 | contig 38904 bp, 30 predicted proteins | sample ColrivemetaGS741_FD_79112 | JGI IMG/M metagenome (GOLD analysis project Ga0102814, IMG submission 79112) | Estuarine microbial communities from the Columbia River estuary - Flood tide ETM metaG S.741 | ecosystem: Environmental > Aquatic > Marine > Intertidal zone > Estuary | place: USA...
GTTCTTTAATGAATAAATTAGGACGGTCTGTTCTTGAAATCATATTGTCTCTACCATAAATATGATCGGTCATATTCTTTAAACTCATAATTTTAGAATAGTAAGCCATATTAGGGCCTGGGCAAATTGAAACCCCTTCGCCTTCTGTTTTAGTGTCTAAATTATATGCTAATAATGCCGAAGTCCCTAAACCAACACAGGTACAAGATTTTTCGGTTATTTTATTAAATTCTCTTTGATACGCTTCTAACTGCAAGTTTTGATTATCTAATTCTTTTAATTTTAAATGTTGATATTCTCTTGAAGCTGTACAAATTCCGGTATCTTTAAATTCCTTATTTAAGGCAACAAACTTTTTTGGGCAAGAACTTCCTGGTCTGCCTTTATTAATGTTCCTCTCCTTTTCCATATCTTTAGTATTGTCTTTAAGATTATTAAAAGGAACGCCTAAAGGCGAAATATCACTTAAATACAAATCTTCTTCTTTAGCCAGCACTAATTTGTTCAGTGTTTTCTCGTCAACCGTAGTGGCTTCCGGAACTAATAAAAAAGGAGTTCCCCAACCAATAGAGTCTAGCTCGTATTGGTTAAGTAAAAACTCATGCTCTTCGTGTGTACCAACACCGCCTTGAGCAGAAATTTTTATTTCTAATGGATTTTCTGAAACAACGCGTCCTTGGTTTTCCAATTCCTGGTTTACCATTACCTCAATACTGCTTCTTAACTCTTCTCTTTTTTCTTTAAATTCTGCTAAAACAGGTCCTAGCAAATTCCCATCGGTAGCAAATGCATGACCACCACAATTTAGACCAGACTCAATTCTGTATTCTGATACCCACAATCCTTTTTTTGCTAAAAATTTACCTTGAATTAATGCCGATCTGTAATCACTTACTTTTAAAATAATTTTCTTGGTAAATGTGCCTGTTTCTGAAGGATAAAAATCATCAAACTGACTCATATAGGCATACAATCTCGGATTCATTCCCGCTGAAAGTATTACAGACGATTTTAATTTACTATTAGCAAAACCTCTTAAAGCAGCATGTGCATCATTATATTCTACTGGTAGTTGCTCGTTTTTAATATAGTTGTCTTTATCGACCTTGGTCATTATATTAACATCTATACTTCCCTTAGATAAATTTTGTAACGCCCAGTTTTTAATTTCAGAAAAATTAATTCCCTTTTCTGTAACCTTGTTAAATTCTTCCTTTATTAATGAACCTGAAGGAAGCATATTTATGTATGCTTTTAATTCCTCACTTTTTTCATGGGTGCTATGTTTTAAAGCTTCAAATTTTTTGTCCACCAGGTCACTCATCATATTCAAATATGAAGTGATTCTTTTGGCTCTAAAATCTTCAATTTTATCTGTTATTTCAGTATAAGGAATTTCAAATTTTTCACTGTACATTTTTCTTAATTTCTCAAGTAATATATCATCTACTAAAGAAATTACAGAATCTATACCGAACTGTGCTACTTTTAAAGGGGAGTCTATTGTAAATCCAATTCCCATTACAGGAATGTGAAATGTATGTGCGTTTTTCATCTGCTATTATTTTTAATTAATGTAAAAACAATTTTCTTATCTGTTAGTAATTGATTTACAATTAGTTCGCATTTGATAAGAACATTTAACTTTCTGTTTTAAATAGAATAAAAGAGGCGAAGGTATTGCTTATAGATTATACCAAATATGACATTTATCATACTTTAAAGCAAGAAAACATCAAGTTTTACAAGTGATTTGGGTAATTAGCAAACGGCTTTAATTATAAAGTTTCGGCTTTAGCTGTTGTTTTATTTAATTATTCACAATTTGAATTCGGTAATTGACAAAAATTAATAAAACTTAAGATAGTCTGCATTCATTAATCATAGCTTCCTTACTTTTATACTTAATTTTCAATAGAACAACTATATATGTCTGTAGAACCAAAATTAACTCGATTTAAACAAAATGTATTGTCTAAATACCAAATATACAACAGTATATTTATGACATTACCTTTTGATTCCATTACAAAAACCGGTGTATTGCTTCCCTTATTTCATGAAACTTGTAAAAAAGGATTTGCAAATGGAGACGACCCGACAACAATAGTAGACACTTTTTTCAAAAAATACCAAGCAAGACGTACCAGTCAAAGTCAAATTAATTTACTCTTTAGATTCATTCAATATATAGAAAGACAAGTTGTTTTATTTGATGCTGTTGAAGATGCAGCTTTCCCTATTGTCAATAATATGGAGGGTATTGGTACTTTAAGAAACCTTAAAGAATCGGCAGTATCCAATAATAATCTAGAAGAATTACAAAGTTATTTAGAAGAGTTTAAAGTGCGAATCGTATTAACGGCGCATCCAACCCAATTTTATCCTGGTTCGGTACTTGGTATTATAACCGATTTAACCGACGCTATTAAAACAAATAACCTTTCCGGAATTAATAATCTTTTTGCTCAGTTAGGAAAAACACCGTTTTTTAAACATGAAAAACCGACGCCTTACGATGAAGCAAAAAGTTTAATCTGGTATTTAGAAAATGTATTTTATCAATCTTTTGGAGAAATTTACAATTACATCCAACAGAATATTTATGACGATACAAAAAAACATAACGAAATAATAAATATTGGTTTTTGGCCAGGTGGCGACCGCGATGGAAACCCATTCGTAAAACCAGATACCACCTTAAAAGTTGCGAAAAAACTTAAAAAGGCTATTCTAAAAAAATACTATGAAGATCTTAAAAATTTAAGACGAAAACTTACATTTAGAGGTGTGGAAGATCGTATCATTCGATTAGAAACCATATTATACAATTTTAGCATCAATTTAGATTTAGCAGATGCTATCTCTGCAAAAGAACTTCTAACAGAATTATTAAGTATTAGAAATCTAATTGTTACAGAATTTCAATCTTTGTATGTTACAGAAATTAATAGCCTAATAAACAGAATACATTTGTTTGGTTACTACTTTGCCACTTTAGATATTCGACAAGATAGTAGAATTCATCATACTGTATTTACCACAGTTATAGACTATTTAATTAGTAACGACAATCCTTCTTTTCCAAAAAACTATCACGATTTATCTGAAACGGAACAAATTAAAATTTTGTCTGAAGTTAGTACCGCTGATATTGATATAGATTCGTTTGAAGATGAAATGGTACATAACACTTTAAAAACCATTGAAGCTATAAAGGTCATTCAAGAATCTAATGGCGAAAACGGCGCTAATAGATACATTATTAGTAACAATCAAACTGCACTGAACGTTATGCAGCTTTTTGCCATGCTCAAAATAGTGGCATTTAAAGATCATTTACCCGTAGATGTGGTGCCACTTTTTGAAACAATTACCGATTTAGAAAATGCCCCTACCGTTATGGAGCAGTTATATACAAACCCAGCATACATGTCGCATTTAAAAAATCGTGGCAATAAACAAACTATCATGCTTGGCTTTTCTGACGGAACAAAAGATGGTGGCTATTTAATGGCGAACTGGGGTATTTACAAAGCCAAAGAATTGCTTACAGAAATGTCTAGAAAATATGCTATTACAGCCATATTTTTTGATGGTCGTGGTGGGCCACCAGCAAGAGGTGGTGGAAAAACACATCAGTTTTACGCATCTTTAGGGCCAACTATTGAAGACAAGGAAGTACAACTTACTATTCAGGGACAAACCATTAGTTCTAATTTTGGAACATTAGATTCATCTCAATATAACCTAGAGCAGTTAATAAGTTCTGGTATGTTTAACAGAATTGGGAAAGACAAACTAGAAATGTCTAAAGACGATAGAATTGTTATTTCCGATTTAGCAGAAACAAGTTACCAAAAGTATAAAGATTTTAAAAGCCACCCCATGTTCATTCCATATTTGGAAAGAATGAGTACTTTAAAATATTATGCTAAAACCAATATTGGAAGCCGTCCTTCAAAACGAGGAAGCTCTGATAAGCTAGTCTTTTCAGATTTAAGAGCCATTCCTTTTGTAGGGTCTTGGAGCCAGTTAAAACAAAATGTTCCAGGTTTTTATGGGGTTGGTACTGCGCTAAAAAAATATGATGATAAAGGAGAGTTTTATAAAGTAGAACAACTTTATAAAAATTCAAAATTCTTTAAAACTTTGTTAGAAAACAGTATGATGGCTTTATCTAAATCGTTTTTCGATTTAACTAAATACATGTCTAAAGACGAAGAGTTTGGAGCCTTTTGGAATATAATATATAACGAATATATTATAACTAAAACCTTATTACTTAAGCTTACAGGCTATAAAGAATTAATGGAAAACGAACCATCTGGAAAAGCCTCTATTGCTGTAAGAGAGTCTATTGTATTACCGTTACTTACTATCCAACAATACGCGCTTAAAAAAATTCAGGAATTAGAAAAAGAAGACGTTAAAGACGAAGAACAAATAAAAATATTTGAAAAAATAGTAACACGTTCTTTATTTGGTAATATTAACGCCAGTAGAAACTCGGCGTAAAAAAAACTATAATTACAAAAAGAGGCTGTCTACAAAATTGTATACAGCCTCTTTTTATTATATAAACCTGGTTAATAAAACCAAATATTAATTTAAAGTGTCACCACCTTTGTCACCCGTTCTAATTCTATAAGATTCTTCAATATTTGATACAAATATTTTCCCGTCTCCTACTTCACCCGTTGCCCCCGACTTAAGAATTGCTTGTATTGTTACTTCCTCAAAATCATTATTAACAACTATTGATAGGTACCTGCGTTGAATGTCACTCGTGCTATAGGAAATACCTCTATAGACATGTCCCTCTTTTTCATTGCCAACACCGGTAACATCCCAATAAGAAAAAAAGTTTACACCAACTTGATGTAGGGCTTCTTTAACGGCAAAAAACTTAGATTTTCTAATAATTGCTTCTATTTTCTTCATTATATAATTCTTTAATTTTTACACTTTGTTCAAAAGTAAAGAATTATTAATAATAGTGTACGTTAATTTAAAATTAGAGCAAAAGAAAAAGGTGTTTTATCAATTGATAAAACACCCTTTAACATAACAACTAACTAAATTCTAATGTTCGTTCAATCTAAAGTCTGGATACGCATCCATACCATGTTCAAACCCATCTAAACCTTCTAATTCTTCTTTTTCAGAAACTCTTATTCCCATTGTTTTCTTCAATACATAAATGATGATGAAAGCAGAAACAACACAGAAAACAGCATAAGAACCAACGCCTATTAATTGACTAATAAATTGATCAAATCCAGCTAAATTTCCGAAAATACCTACTGCTAAAGTTCCCCAGATACCACATATTAAGTGAACAGCAATAGCTCCAACAGGGTCATCTAATTTTATTCTATCTACAAAACTAACTGCAAATACTATAAGTGCACCAGCAATCGAGCCAATTAAAATAGCATCAGTAGGACTCATTTGGTCTGCTCCAGCAGTAATACCTACTAGACCACCTAAAATACCATTTAAGAACATGGTTAAATCTAAGTTTTTATATTTAATTGCAGATACTATCATGGCCACTACACCACCTGCTGCTGCCGCTAAACACGTTGTTACTAAAGTTAATGATGTTAATTCTGGATCTGCAGAAAGCACTGACCCGCCATTAAATCCAAACCAACCTAACCATAAGATTAACACACCTGCCGTCGCTAGAGGTAAGTTATGACCAGGAATCGCTTGTGGTTTACCTTCTTTAAACTTACCAATACGAGGACCTAGTAACCAAACTGCGACAACCGCAGCCCATCCACCTACCGAGTGAACTAATGTGGAACCTGCAAAATCGTAAAATCCTAGTTGGTCTAAAAATCCACCTCCCCATTTCCAAGAACCAGCAATAGGGTAAACTAAACCTACATAGATTACTGTAAAAATCATGAAAGGCACAATTTTAACGCGCTCTGCAACCGCACCAGAAACGATAGTAGCTGCTGTTGCTGCGAACATTCCTTGAAACAAGAAGTCTGTCCAATAGGTATAGCCTGTATTGTAAGCTAAATCTAAAGTCCCCTCAGCTGTTAATGGAGCATCTAAACCAAAACCTGCAAATCCTAAAAAGCCGTTAAAATCTCCAGGATACATTAAATTAAATCCTACTACACAGTAAAGAAGTAATCCAACGGTGATTATAAAAATATTCTTAAATAAAATGTTGATGGTATTTTTTTGTCTTGTTAATCCTATTTCTAATAGTGAAAATCCAAGGTGCATAAAAAATACTAAGGCTGTACAGATCATCATCCATACATTATTTGTTGTAAGTAATTCCATAATATATTATTTTTTTTAGATGGTTATTAATTTAAAGTGTCGCCACCTTTAGCTCCTGTTCTTATTCTGTAGCCTTCTTTTATATCAGAAACAAAGATTTTGCCATCTCCAACTTCTCCTGTCCCTGCCGCTTTAAGAATTGCTTGAATAGTTACTTCTTCAAAATTATCATTCACAACAATTGATAAATATCTACGTTGAATATCACTTGTACTGTAAGATACGCCTCTATATACATGACCTTCCTTTTCATTACCAATTCCGGTTACATCCCAGTAAGAGAAAAAGTTAACTCCAACTTCATGAAGTGCATCTCTAACAATACGATATTTTGATTTTCTAATAATCGCTTCTATTTTTTTCATAATTACTTTGTTTTTATAAATTTAGAATGAATAAATGGCTGCTAAAACAAATGAGCTTAAGCTTTTTTGGCCAGCTAAATCGTTATTTAAGAAAGCATTATCAGAAGCACTATCTAAACGAATCTCTGGTTTGATTGTTAAGTTATCAATAGCGAAACTAGCTGTTAAAGTCGTAGCAAATACACTAGAATCTTCAACACCAGTACCAATAGCTCCAAAATCTCCATCTTCTACAAAATACTCACCTCTTAACCCTAAAGTAAAAGTATCAGACACGGCGTATTGTGGGTATAAAGCAGCTCCTGCAAAACCTCCACCATCATTTTCTAATGTTAAGTAAGCAGCGTTAATTCCTAAAAAGAATGAATCAGATAAATCAAATCCACCAGTGAAATCAATTTCAGTAAAGGAAGGATCCACTAATAAATTTAAGAATTGCCCTTTATAACCTAATTGTGCGCCAAATGCATAATCACCAGTTGGGTTAAATTCAGTTAAATCAGTATCGTTCATAACAGCTAGCATTAGGCCAAAATCTTCAGATAATGCAAAATCTGCTTTTAAACCTGTATGGCTAAAAGGCCCGTAAGAAAATAAATAAGAAGTACTGTAGTTAAAATTAGCAACTGGAGAAATTACTTCATACCCTAAGAAGGTATTAAAGTTACCCATTGTTAATTTAACGCTTTCACTTACATTCCAGTAAGCGTATAATTGATTAACTATATTACCAGTAGCCGAATACATTGGTGAAGCAAAAATAGCATCAGTACCTCTTGGTCCAAAAACTAAATCGGCAACGAAACCAACTTTTTCACCTTCGTATGAAGCAACTACATTCGCCATACCTAAAGCAAAACCTGGTAAATTAGCAAATGATGACCCTGGAGCAGTCCAATTATCTGCATCATTTGGAGCATTTAAATTTGCTCTGTAATAAGCATCAATACTTCCACTTAATGTAAATTTTGGAGCTTCCGTTGTTTCTTGTGCAAATAATACAGATGCCATTAGAAGCATTGAAAGTGTTATTAATTTTTTCATAATGTTTAATTTTAAGTTATTAATTTTTAGGTTTTGTTCTTAATATCGGGTCAAATCTATATCAAAAAGTTTTAACCCCCATAAAAAATAGGGGTATACCGTTCATTTTTATCAATATTCTAATTTTACCCCTGTTTTTTTATAGGTATTAATGTATTTAATTGATATTTTGATTTTTCGATAAATTACTTAATTGAATAATTGTCAGTATTTTTCTATTTTTAGTGCTATTAGTTCTATTTACAGACTCATACAGTATGATTATTTCATAAATCCTTATTTATACCTATTTAATAATGATTGAATATTTACTAATAAATCACTCTATTATTGATATATAATTATTTTTATCTCGACTTCGCTTCTAAAATCGAAATAATGAATTGCCCTTATTGTATTTCAAAAACTAGGTCATACCTTAGCATTCCAACTCAAGTTTTTAAACCAATATTTGTTGATTATGCTGAAGAAACAAGGAATGTATTTACCTGAATTCGAACACGAAAATTGTGGCGCGGGTTTTATTTGTAATCTTAAAGGAGAAAAAACAAATCAAATTATTCATGATGCGTTAGAAATTCTTGTAAAACTGGAACACCGAGGCGGCGTAAGTGCCGATGGAAAAACTGGTGATGGGGCTGGTTTATTAATTGATATCCCACACGATTATTTTAATCGCGTTTGTAATTTTTCTATCCCTGCGCCAAGAGAGTACGCAGTAGGTATGGTGTTTTTGCCAAAATTGCCTAACCAATATAAATATTGTAAAGATACTTTTGAGAAAGAGATAAAAGAACAAGGACTTACAATCTTAGGGTGGAGAAAAGTACCGGTTGATTCGACTAACTTAGGAGAAATTGCTTTAGCTTCAGAACCTACAATCGAGCAAATATTTGTTGGGAAATCTGAAGATATCACTGAAACTGTTTTTAAAGCTAAATTATTTGCCGCCCGTAAAATAGCTGAACATGCTATTATAAATTCGAAAATTTCTGAAAGCGGCTATTTTTACATACCTAGTTTATCTACTACAACTCTTATATATAAAGGTATTATTATGCCTGAAGATATTGGGCCCTATTATACCGATTTACAGCAAATAGATTTAGTAACGCGTTTAGCGTTGGTGCACCAACGTTTCTCAACCAACACAATGCCTACTTGGGAACTGGCACAACCGTTCCGTTTTATGTGTCAAAACGGTGAGATTAACACACTACGTGGAAACGTAAGTAGAATGCGTGTTCGGGAAGAAATCATGAAAAGTGAGGTTTTCGGACCTCAAATAGAAAAATTATTCCCAATTATATTACCAGGAAAATCAGATTCTGCTTCTATGGATATGGTTGTTGAATTGTTAACGCATACAGACAGATCATTGCCGGAAATTATGATGATGATGATTCCGGAAGCATGGGAAAAACATGCAACCATGTCTCCAGAACGTAAAGCATTCTACGAATACAATGCCTGTATCATGGAAGCTTGGGATGGTCCTGCTTCGGTGCCTTTTACAGATGGTGATTATATTGGTGCCTTATTAGATAGAAATGGTTTAAGGCCTTCCAGATATACCATCACTAAAAGTGGTAAATTAATCATGGCATCAGAAATTGGTGTGGTAGATATTGCACCAGAAGATGTAGAAAGACATGGCCGTTTAGAACCGGGAAAAATGTTCCTGGTAGATATGAACAAAGGTCGTATTATTGAAGATGAAGAAATTAAAAGTAAAATTGTTTCCGAAAGACCTTATAAAGAATGGTTAGATAAAACAAGATTGCATTTAAAAGATGTGCCTTATACCAACGACACCTGCCCAATAGAAACCATCGATATTAAAACAAGACAACGTTTGTTTAATTATACGTTCGAAGATATTCAGGATGTTATAACGCCTATGGCGTTAGCTGGTAAAGAAGCGTTAGGTTCTATGGGAACGGATACGCCGTTGGCCGTATTATCTGATAGACCCCAATTAATTTCAAATTATTTCAAACAATTATTCGCGCAAGTTACCAACCCGCCTTTAGATGGTATTCGTGAAGAAATTGTAACCGATATTAGTTTAAATCTTGGAAAAGATAGAAACATCTTCAGCATTACAGAAAGACAGTGTAGAAAATTAAGAATCCAAAATCCCGTTATTTCTAATGCCGATTTAGAAAAAATCAGAAGCATTTCAATAGAAGCATTTAAAGCAGAAACCATTAATATTTTATACCCTAAAACACAAGGTATGAATGGCTTAGAAGATGCTTTAGAAGATATTATTATCCAGGTTTCTAAAGCTATCGATAGAGGTGTAAATATCATTATTTTATCAGACAGAGGTGTAAATAAAGAATTCGCACCAATTCCTGCACTTTTAGCATGTTCTTATGTTAATCATCAAATGAACCGTTTACGTAAACGTTCTTATTTCGATATCATTATCGAATCTGCGGAACCACGTGAACCACATCATTTTGCAACATTATTTGGTTATGGCGCAAGTGCTATTAACCCTTATATGGTAAACGAAATTATCAGATCGCAAGTAAAAGAAGGCTTTATTTCTGGTATGGATGAGCAACAAGCGGTTAATAATTTTAATAAAGCTATTGGTTCAGGTATTTTAAAAATCATGAACAAAATTGGAATCTCAACATTACATTCATACAGAGGTTCGCAAATTTTTGAAATAGTTGGTTTTAATTCCCCTTTTGTTGAAAAATACTTCCCATATACCGCTTCAAGGATTGAAGGTATTGGTTTATACGAAATTGAAAAAGAAATCACAGAACGCTATAAATACGCGTATCCAGACAATTTAATAGACAAACGATTAGGATTAAATATTGGTGGCGATTACAGATGGAGACGTGGTGGTGAACGTCATATGTTTAACCCAACTACGGTATCTAAATTACAACAAGCTGTTAGGTTAAGCGACCAGGGCAGTTATGACGTGTATGCAAAAGCCATAAACGAACAGTCCGAAAATCTAATGACCATTCGTGGTTTATTTGAATTTGATAAATTGAACCCAATACCATTAGATCAAGTAGAACCTTGGACCGAAATTGTAAAACGTTTCAAAACAGGGGCCATGTCTTACGGGTCTATATCTCGAGAAGCACACGAAAACTTAGCCATTGCTATGAACCGTATTGGTGGTAAATCTAACTCTGGTGAAGGTGGTGAAGACCGAAATCGTTTCCATCCAGATTCAAATGGAGACAGTCGTAACTCTGCCATTAAACAAGTAGCTTCTGGTAGATTTGGTGTAACATCGCATTATTTAACCAATGCAAAAGAGATTCAAATTAAAATGGCTCAGGGTGCAAAACCTGGTGAAGGTGGGCAATTACCTGGAGAAAAAGTGTATCCATGGATTGCAGCAGTTCGTAATTCGACTCCTTTTGTTGGATTAATTTCACCGCCACCACATCACGATATATACTCTATTGAAGATTTAGCACAATTAATTTTCGATTTAAAAAATGCCAATCGCGAAGCTAGAATAAATGTAAAATTAGTTTCAGAAGTTGGTGTAGGTACAATAGCAGCCGGTGTAGCAAAAGCAAAAGCCGACGTGGTACTTATTGCTGGTTATGATGGTGGTACAGGAGCCTCTCCATTAACATCGTTAAAACACGCAGGTTTACCATGGGAACTTGGATTAGCCGAAGCACAACAAACTTTAGTTTTAAACAACTTAAGAAGTAGAATTGTTGTAGAATGTGATGGCCAATTAAAAACAGGTAGAGACGTTGCCATTGCTGCCTTATTAGGAGCAGAAGAATTTGGTTTTGCAACAGCCCCTCTTGTAGCGTCAGGTTGTATCATGATGCGTAAGTGTCATTTAAATACATGCCCAGTAGGTATTGCAACTCAAGACAAAGAATTACGTAAAAACTTTAAGGGGACTCCAGAACACGTTATTAACTTCTTCTTCTACATTGCTGAAGAATTAAGAGGTATTATGGCGCAATTAGGCTTTAGAACCTTAGCAGAAATGGTTGGTCAAACACATAAAATTAACGCCAACAAGGCCATCACGCATTATAAAGCAAAAGGCTTAGACTTATCTGCCATTTTACACAGACCAGAAGCTTATAAAGGCATGACCGTTAGAAATACTGAAAAACAAGATCATAATTTAGATGATGTACTTGATTTTCAAATATTGAAAGATTCTCACAGAGCCTTATATAGAAAAGAAAAAATGACATTGGCATATCCAATACACAATACAGACCGTACTGTTGGAGCTATTGTAAGTAATGAAATTTCTAAAGTATATGGCCATTTAGGATTGCCAGAAAACACATTAAACATAAACTTTACTGGTTCCGCAGGACAAAGTTTTGGAGCATTTGGAGCTAATGGTCTAACGTTTACGCTTGAAGGAAACACCAACGATTATTTGGGCAAAGGATTATCTGGAGCTAAATTAATCGTCAAAAAACCTGTTAAGGCTGATTTTATTGCCGAAAACAATGTTATAGTAGGAAACGTATGTTTATTTGGTGCTATACAAGGTGAAGCTTATATAAATGGTATTGCAGGTGAACGTTTTGCAGTTCGTAACTCTGGGGCCATCACTGTTGTTGAGGGTGTTGGAGATCATGGTTGTGAGTATATGACTGGAGGTAAAGTAGTAGTTCTTGGTAAAACAGGTAGAAACTTTGCGGCTGGTATGAGTGGTGGTATCGCCTATGTTTACGATCCGGAAAATAAATTTACAAACGGATTGTGCAACACTCAATCTATAGAATTCGAACAAATTTTAAATGATGATGCGCAAGAATTAAAAGCATTAATTGAAAAGCATGTTCAATATACAGACAGTAACCGAGGTAAAGAATTATTAGCAAACTGGGAAGCCAGCTTGAAAAATTTCGTAAAAGTAATGCCTACCGAATACAAAAAAGCATTAAAACGCTTAGAGACTGAAGAACCAATGGTAGAAGAATTAACAACAGCATAATGTCATGGGAAAAGTAACAGGATTTAAAGAATTTGAGAGACAAGATGAAAGTAACGTTCCTGTAAAAGAGCGCGTAAAAAATTATAATGAATTTACGGTTTCATTAAACGAAACTGAGTTAACGCATCAAGGATCTCGCTGTATGGATTGTGGTATTCCATTTTGCCATAGTGGGTGTCCATTAGGAAATCTAATTCCAGATTTCAATCATATGGTACATCAAGGCGAGTGGCAAAAAGCCAGCTGGATTTTACATTCAACAAACAATTTTCCTGAGTTTACAGGTCGTTTATGTCCTGCACCATGCGAAAAATCATGTGTGTTAGGTATTATAGCAGACCCCGTTGCTATTGAAATTATTGAAAAAAATATTGTAGAACGCGCATTCAAAGAAGGCTGGATTAAACCACAGCCACCAAAAACAAGAACTGGTAAAACAGTTGCCATTGTTGGTTCTGGCCCTGCTGGATTAGCGACTGCACAACAATTAAACAGAGCAGGACATACTGTAACTGTTTTTGAAAGAGATGATGAAGTTGGTGGATTACTTCGCTACGGAATTCCTAATTTTAAAATGGAAAAAGGCATTATAGATCGCAGAGTCGCTATTTTAAAAGCCGAAGGCATTACCTTTAAACTAAATGTGAATGTTGGCGTTAATTATGATGCAAAAGAATTAAAAGCTTTTGATGCTGTCGTTTTATGTGGAGGAGCAACTGAAAGAAGAGCCTTGCCTACTCCAGGTGCCGATGCCGATGGTGTGGTACAGGCTATGGATTTCTTAACCCAACAAACTAAAGTGTTATTTGGAAAGGAAGTTGAGGACCAAGTTTTAGCAACCGATAAACATGTTATAGTAATTGGTGGTGGAGATACTGGATCTGATTGTGTTGGAACATCCAACCGTCATGGCGCAAAATCTGTGGTGAATTTTGAAATTATGCCAAAACCTCCTGGACATCGTTCTCCAACTACACCGTGGCCCTTTTGGCCATTGCAGTTAAAAACATCATCGTCACATGAAGAAGGTGTGGAGAGAAACTGGTTAATTAATACCAAAGAATTTGTTAAAGATGCTAGCGGGAAATTAATCGCCTTAAAAACAGTAAATGTTGATTGGAAAATGGTTCCGGGTGAACGTCCTCAATTAATTGAAATTGAAGGTACCGAAAAAACATGGCCATGCGATTTAGCATTATTAGCACTTGGATTTACAGGTGCCGAAAGAACAATAGCAGATCAGTTAGGTATAGATATGGACGCCCGTTCTAATTACAAGGCAGAATACGGCAAATACCAGACTAATATCCCCAATATATTTGCAGCTGGAGATATGCGCAGAGGGCAATCGTTAATTGTTTGGGCCATTTCTGAAGGCCGTGAAGCAGCACGTCAGGTTGATATTTATTTAATGGGTAAATCGGATTTACCTACAAAAAACGAAGATGGAGATTTAGTGGCTCTTTAAAACATAAAATATTTAATAATTCATCAAATCCTTTTACCTTGATTGTAAAAGGATTTTTTTTAGCCTCATGAAAACTGTCTATCGTTTTTAAATTATTATTTAACAAAATAAATTTTATATTTGCATTTATAAATTTTTAATTTTCATGTCAAGAAACATAGTTTCAATATCTTTTTCAATAGTGTTTTTGGTGTTCTTAATAGCCCCAACCATTATTGCTATGATGGATGATTCTACCGATATTTCTATATTCTACACATCTTCTGAAGAAGAAGAAAAAGGAATTGAAAAAAATAAAGAAGTTGAAGTGCTGTTTTTTGAAATTGAGAATGCTCAATTTGATATTGCTATTTTAAAATCTAAAAATTATTTAGGCTATTGCTTTAAAACCTACCCAAAGCCGCACCTAAATCTTATTTTTTCCCCTCCTGAAGTAAACATTTTATAATTCGGTATTCGGGTTTCACTAACCCAGAGAGAATGTATAATTAACTCTTCCTTTTTAGGTTGAGCAAAACTTTATTTTTATAAAATGTTCAAATATATTAAAAACGACATCCCATCGAGTATTGTTGTATTTTTTGTTGCATTACCGCTATGTTTAGGTATTGCATTAGCCAGTGGCGCCCCACTTTTTTCCGGTCTTATAGCAGGAATTATTGGAGGTGTTGTTGTTGGCGCTTTAAGTGGCTCCAAAATTGGAGTATCTGGTCCTGCCGCGGGATTAGCAGCTATTGTTTTAACGGCCATAGGAACCTTAGGAGGCTACGAATATTTTTTAGTTTCCGTAGTACTTGCGGGCATCATTCAAATACTTTTTGGAATCTTAAAAGCTGGAGTTATTGGTTATTATTTTCCATCGTCTGTAATTAAAGGCATGTTAACGGGCATAGGAATCATCATCATTTTAAAGCAAATTCCTCATTTTTTTGGATATGATACAAATTCTGAAGGCGTTATAGCCTTTTTTAGAACTGATAGTAAAAATACATTTGTTTCATTGTTTAAAACGATTAACCATATCCAGCTAGGGTCAGCAATTGTTGGAATTTTAGGATTAGCAATTTTATTATTATGGGATAAAGTATTATCAAAAAAAGGTAAAATATTTCAAATTATACAAGGCCCACTGGTTGTAGTGGCTTTAGGGATAATTTTATACAACCTTTTTAATTCGAGTGAACTTCTTTCTATTTCAAACACTCATTTAGTAAGTGTGCCAATTCCTGAAGATCTACCTTCTTTTTTAGGACAATTTAGTTTTCCAAATTTTTCAGCAATTTCTAACCCTGAGATTTGGGTTGTAGCATTTACTTTAGCCTTGGTAGCAAGTTTAGAAACACTGTTGTGTGTTGAAGCAACCGATAAGTTAGATCCGCATAAAAATGTGACACCTACAAACAGAGAGTTATTTGCTCAGGGTACGGGAAATATTATTTCAGGGCTTATAGGAGGGCTTCCAATAACTCAGGTAATTGTTAGAAGTTCTGCCAATATTCAATCTGGAGGTAGAACCAAGTTATCTGCAATAATTCATGGTCTTTTGCTTTTGGTGTCTGTAATTTTAATTCCTCGCTTATTAAATATGATCCCATTGTCGGTTTTGGCAGCTATATTATTAATAGTGGGTTATAAATTGGCTAAGCCCGATTTATTTAAAAAAATGTATGATTTGGGATGGAAGCAATTTGTACCATTTATTGTTACCGTTTTAGGAATTGTTTTTATCGATTTACTTTATGGTATCGGTCTTGGTTTGGGAGTTGGAATTATTGTTATATTGATTAAAAGTTATCAAAACTCACATTTCCTACACATTGAAGATAAAAGTAACGGGAAACATAAAATAAAAATGACACTTGCCGAAGAAGTAACTTTTTTTAATAAAGGGGCTATACTAAGAGAATTGCATAATTTGCCTAATGACACCTATTTAGAACTTGACCTTATTAAAACCAGGTACTTAGATAATGATATTATTGAGATTCTTGAAGATTTTGCATTCAAAGCCAAAGAAAAAAACATAGATATTAAATTAGTTTCAAAAAGAGGTATTGTTGAAAACCCTACAAGTTTTGTCGAGTTCTTTAAAACAAGACCCAAGTCAAAATTGAGTTTAAGTTAAAAATTAAAAAAAATAAATATAAAATATTATGAAAGCACACACTAGAGAAACACAGGCAACTATGACGCCTCAAAAAGCATTACAATTTTTAAAAGAAGGAAACCTAAGGTTTCAAAATAATTTAAAAGCTAACAGAAATTTGTTAGAACAGGTTAATGATACGAGTGATGGCCAATTCCCATTCGCAACTATTTTAAGTTGTATAGATTCCAGAGTTTCGGCCGAATTAGTTTTCGATCAAGGTTTAGGCGATATTTTTAGTGTAAGAATCGCAGGTAACTTTGTGAATGAAGACATTCTAGGAAGTATGGAATTTGCGTGTAAACTAGCTGGCACTAAACTTATAGTAGTTTTAGGCCATACCGCTTGTGGTGCTGTAAAAGGCGCTTGCGACGATGCAAAGATGGGTAATTTAACCAAGTTACTTGAAAAAATAAAACCAGCAGTTAATGCCGTTACAGAACCAAAAGATGCGAGTTTAAGAAATTCATCAAACGCAAGTTTTGTTGATTCTGTTGCAGATAAAAATGTACTTTTAACTATCGATAGAATTCACGCTGAAAGCCCTATTTTAACTGAAATGGAAAAGAATAATGAAATTTTGATTATTGGAGCAATGTACGATATCAATACCGGAGAAGTAACTTTTCATTAAAAAATGACCATAGTTATTGGTGAAATAAAAAAGAAAATTATGTTGGTAGCATTGCTTTTTATGGTAATGTTACCCTTATTTTCAATGGCTCAAGAAAGTAATTTTGGTAATTGGCTAATCTATATTGGTAACAAAAAATTGAATACAAATTGGAATATTCACAATGAAGTTCAATATAGAAATTACAATGCTATTGGCAATTTAGAACAATTACTTTTAAGAACAGGAATTGGATATAATTTAACCGATAATAGTAATATGCTTCTAGGATATGGTTATATCTTATCTGAAAATTATATAGCGAATACCAATGAAAAAATCGCAATAAATGAACATCGCATATTTCAACAATTCACAACAAAACAATCCATTGGGAGCATTAAATTGAGTCACCGCTACCGTTTTGAACAACGATTTATTGAAGATGATTTTAAAATGCGATTACGTTATTTTCTCGGTTTAAATGTTCCATTTAGTAAGAATGAAAATAATAAATGTTATTTTTCGGCGTACAATGAAATTTTTTTAAATACTAAAACTTCGATATTTGACAGAAATCGGGTTTATGGAGGAATTGGATACCAAATAAATAAAGATATTAAAGTAGAAGCGGGTTATATGAGTCAGTTATTTGAAACCAAAAGTAGAGACCAATTTAATTTTATAACTTTTGTTAATTTTTAAACATTACAGACTAAAATATTAATTTAAAACACAATTAAAATTATGAAGAATCTATTCTCAAACATTAAAGGAGATGCCTTTGGTGGTATAACCGCAGGAATCGTAGCGTTGCCATTAGCATTAGCTTTCGGTGTGTCCTCTGGATTGGGTCCAAGTGCAGGACTATATGGGGCGATATTCTTAAGCTTTTTTGCTGCTTTATTAGGTGGTACCAACACTCAAATTTCAGGTCCAACAGCACCAATGACCGCAGTAAGTATGGTAGTAATAGCTGGTATTCTGGCTGCAAATGACGGCGACTTAGACAAGGCGCTTCCAATTATTTTAACTGTTTTTTTACTTGGTGGCTTGATGCAAATAGGCCTAGGGCTTGTTGGTTTTGGAAAATATATTAAGTATATACCCTATCCTGTAGTTTCCGGGTTTATGACGGCTATTGGAGTTATTATTCTGGTCACTCAAATTCTTCCTGCTATTGGATATTATCCAAAAGAAGACAAAGCATATGTTGAAACATTTAAACCAGCAGCTGAAGCTATAATATTAGAAAATATTTTAAAAGAAGAAGCAGGAGAAAACATATTGGTGTTAGAAGATTTCACAGAAACTGTTGCGAGAGCTAGTCAAACAACTCAAGAAGATATCCTTAAAGAGTCTAAAACATTGGCATCAAATAATGCATCAGGAGTTCTAGGAACATTAAAAGTTTTACCCGAAGCGATAAAACATATAAGTTGGCTTGAGCTTATTTTAGCACTTTCAACAATTTTCATAATTTACGGCTTTAAGCGAATTACTACTGCTATCCCTAGTACTTTAGTTGCCTTACTTGTTGTTTCGGGAGTCGCCGTAGGTTTCGGACTAGAGTACCGACCTATTGAAGAAATACCTTCGGGCTTACCTATACCTAATTTAGAAATCATAACCGGGTTTAGCTTATCATCTCTAACTCCATACATTTTTACCGCATTAACATTAGCGCTTCTAGGAGCGATAGATTCATTGTTAACTAGTGTTGTTGCTGATAATATGACTAAAACCAAACATCAGCCTAATAAAGAACTTATTGGTCAAGGTATTGGTAATAGTATAGGCGCTATTTTTGGCGGATTACCAGGAGCTGGAGCAACCATTAGAACTGTGGTGAATATTAAATCTGGCGGTAAAACCAAGCTTTCAGGAATGATAGCTGGTATCATGCTGCTTTTTATTTTATTAGCATTAGGACCAGTAGCTTCAAAAATTCCTGCTGCCGTATTAGCTGGAATATTAATAACAGTCGGAATTGGTGTTATGGATTATAAAGGATTAAAAGCTATTCCAAGTTTACCAAGAGATGCAAAAATAGGACCCTTTAAAGTGAGTTCGGAAGTTATTATTATGATTGTTGTTTTACTGCTATCCAGTCTATGGAATTTGGTTTATGCGGTAGGAATAGGCCTTATAATTGCATCACTCATGTTTATGAAAAAAATTGGAGATTTAACGGCTCTAAGCTCTGATGTTAAACCACTAAAGGAGGAAGCCTGGAAGGATGAAATAGGTTTCCCGGAAAAATTAAAAGAAGAAGTTTTTATAAAACATATTAAGGGGCCGTTGTTTTTTGGTACTACTAGCGATTTTCAAATTCTGGCAAAACAAATACCTAAAGCAGCCTCTACTGTGGTTATTCGTTTAGAAAAAATGCCTTATATAGATCAATCTGGATTGTATGCCATGGAAGATGTTTTAGTTGATTTAAGGCATGATAACATTAATGTACTTTTTGTTGGATTGCTTAACCAACCAAAATTAATGATGGAACGAATTGATATTATTCCAGATTTAATTCCTAAGGAACATTTATTTGATACATTCGATGAATGCCTTGGATGGATTAAGGATAACGTGAAAGACACCCTCTAATTATAAAATAAAAAAATGCGAACCTAAAGTTCGCATTTTTTATATCACACTATTTTATTAGTTGCGCCTCTCTCATGAATTCTTCAGCTTTTTCAACCATATTTTTGCTACCGCAAATAAAAGGCACACGCTGATGCAATTCTGTAGGTTGAATATCCATTATTCTAGTAAAACCATCGCTGGCATTACCAGAAGCTTGTTCTGCTAAAAATGCCATCGGGTTACATTCATAAAGCAATCGTAATTTACCATTTGGGTTTTTAGAACTTTGTGGATAAATGTAAATTCCTCCTTTTATCATGTTTCTATGAAAATCGGACACTAAAGAACCAATATATCTTGACGTATATGGCCTGTCATCCTCTTCTCTCTGACAATATTTTATATAGTTTTTAATGCCTTGCGGAAAGTGAATATAATTTCCTTCATTCACAGAATAAATAGTACCATCTTCAGGAAATTGCATATCAGGATGTGATAAATAAAACGACCCTATAGCGGGATTTAAAGTAAATCCATTTACGCCATCGCCGGTTGTATAAACCAACATGGTAGATGTTCCATAAACAATATACCCTGCGGCTACTTGCTTATTTCCTTTTTGTAAAAAATCTTCCATGGTAACAGCTGTTCCTACTGGGGTAACGCGTCTGTAAATTGAAAAAATAGTTCCCACAGAAACATTTACATCAATATTGGACGATCCATCAAGAGGATCTATTAAAACAATATATTTATTTTGGTGATTTTCATCTTGACTATTGATCGCAATAAAATAGTCTTCTTCTTCACTGGCAATACCACAAACAATATTTCTATTTGTTAATGTTTGAATAAATTTCTCATTAGCATAAACATCCAGTTTTTGCTGGTCTTCCCCTTGTATATTTGTATCGCCGGCAGCTCCAATAATATCCACTAATCCCGCTTTATTTACTTCATGATTTACAACTTTGGCTGCTAATCTTATGGAATTGATAAGACTTGATAATTCCCCTGAAGAATATTTGAAAGACGATTGGTTTTCAATAATAAATTCTCCTAGGGTTTGCATTTTTTGTGGCATAAATAATTTTCTTTTGTTGTGCAAATATCTGCTATTTTTTAATGAACTACAACGTTTTCGCTAAAGATTAATCTTTGAAATAATCAACTTTAAGTTATCTTTGAATTTATTAAATATGATTATGAGTTTCACAATTAGAAAAGCTAAAAAAGAAGATATGCCACAAGTGTTGGCTTTAATAAATCAATTAGCGCACTTTGAAAAAGAACCTGATGCGGTTATAATAACGGTAGATAATTTACAAAAAGATGGTTTTGGCGAATACCCGGCATTCTTTTGTTTTGTAGCCGAAATAGATTCTAATATAGAAGGAATCGCTTTAGGGTATAACCGCTATTCTACCTGGAAAGGAAAAGCAATTCATTTAGAAGATTTAATCGTTAATGAAACAATGCGTGGTACTGGTTTAGGGACTGCTCTTTTAGACGAAATAGTTAAATACGGCCATGAATTAGGTGTAAAACGCATTACCTGGGAAGTACTTGACTGGAACGAACCTGCAATTAATTTTTACAAGCAAAAAGGAGCCGCTATTAAAGAAGAATGGCGGGTTGTACATATGGATGAACAAAGCATAAAAAACTATATTTCAAAGCTATAATATGCAGGTATTTAAATTTGGTGGCGCATCGGTTAAAGATGCCAGTGGCGTAAAAAATGTTGCGTCAGTATTACAAAAAATCGGGTATAAAAACACCCTAATTGTTGTTTCTGCCATGGGTAAAACAACCAACGCTTTGGAGCTCGTTTTAAAAAATTATTTCGAAAATAAGGCAGAATTACAAAGCTCGCTTCAAGAGGTTAGAAAATATCATAATGAAATTCTATTAGATTTATTCGACAATGAAAATCATAGTGTATTTAAAAAAATATCTAATCTTTTTGATGAACTAAACAGTTTTTTTAAATCCAACAAATCTCCAGATTATAATTTTGTTTACGATCAAGTTATCGGTTATGGTGAGTTAGTTTCAACTTTAATTATTAGTGAGTATTTAAATACCATCGGGATAAAAAATAACTGGATTGATGTTCGTGAACAAATTAAAACTGATAATTATTACCGTCGCGCGAATGTAAACTGGGATGAAACACAACGTTTAATAACCGCCAATTTTAACAAATCGGTTTTAAATATTACGCAGGGCTTTTTAGGAAGCGATACTAACAATTTTACTACGACATTAGGTAGAGAAGGAAGCGATTATACCGCCGCTATTTATGCCTATTGCTTAAATGCTGAAAGTGTAACAATTTGGAAAGATGTTCCCGGTGTTTTAAATGCCGATCCACGATATTTCGAAAATGCCCAGCTATTAAATAAAATAAGCTATCGCGAAGCCATAGAATTAGCTTTTTATGGGGCATCCGTTATTCATCCAAAAACACTGCAGCCGTTGCAAGGCAAAGAGATTCCCTTATTTGTGAAATCGTTTTTAAACCCCGAAGCTCCCGGAACTCGTATTGGAAAAAATATTACTTTAGACCCTATGGTTCCCTGCTTTATTGTAAAGAAAAATCAAGTTTTGATATCATTGTCTTCTTTAGACTTTTCATACATAGTCGAGGAAAATATAAGTGAAATATTCAACCTATTACATTTGTATAAAATGAAGGTTGATGTCATACAAAACTCAGCCATTAGTTTTTCCGTTTGTGTAGATAACATTTATAACAATCTCGATAAATTATTACATCATTTAAAAGCGAAATTTAAGGTTACTTGTCATGAAAACGTCTCACTTTACACTATTCGGCATTACAATCAAGCCGCAATTACCCAAATTGAAGAAGGTAAAACGGTGTTAATAAAACAATTAACACAAGAAACAGTTCAAGTAGTAAGTAAATAAACAATTTAGTACATTTACACTCATGACCAAACAACCAGATACCGGATTAGTCACAGCAAAAGAAGTGGCTAAAGTAATAAACGTAGACAACTATGGCTTTGTAGGAACGTTTATTGGTTGGTTGCTTATGAAGGTTCTTAAAATATCAACTATAAATAAGTTCTACAAACGCAATAAACACTTAGAAGGCATTGAGTTTTTAGATAAAATTTTAGATGAATTTCAGATTAAATTTGAAATTCCTGAAGAAGATTTAAAAAGACTTCCAAAAGATGGTGCGTATATAACGGTTTCAAACCACCCACTTGGCGGAATTGATGGTATTTTGTTATTAAAATTGATGTTAGAACAACGAAGCGATTTTAAAATAGTTGCTAATTTTTTATTGCATCGCATCGAGCCCATGAAGCCTTACATTATGCCAGTAAATCCTTTTGAGGAACGCAAAGATGTAAGATCAAGTCTTGTAGGTTTTAAGAATTCAATTCTTCATTTAAGAGAAGGTCGACCATTAGGCATTTTTCCAGCAGGTGAAGTTTCAACCTACAGAGACGGGAAATTAGTGGTTGATAAATCTTGGGAACCATCGGCTATGAAATTGATTAAAAAAGCCGAAGTCCCTGTAGTTCCAATTTATTTTCATGCTAAAAACAGTAGGTTATTTTATAAACTATCAAAAATTAGCGATACGTTTAGAACTGCTAAATTGCCTTCGGAAGTTTTAACCCAAAAACGTCGGATTATAAAAGTTAGAATTGGAAAACCTATTTCGGTTGAGGACCAAAAAGAACATACTTCTCTTGAAGATTTTTCAGAATTTTTAAGACGAAAAACCTATATGCTATCTAATTCTTTTGAAGACAAATCGAAGATACTAGATAATATTCAATCAACTTTAAAAACGCCTAAAACACCCAAAAGCATTGTAACACCAGTTAATCCAAAATTAATGATGGATGAAGTGGAGGCCTTGCGTAAAGACGATTCTAGGTTGTTACAAAGTAAAAATTACGAGGTGTTTTTAGCACAAGCATCACAGATACCTAACATATTACGAGAAATAGGAAGGTTATGCGAAATAACTTTTAGAGAAGTTGGTGAAGGCACCAATGAAGCCATTGATTTAGATGCTTTTGACAATTATTACCACCATATGTTTTTGTGGGATAATGAAAGAAACCTACTTGCAGGTGCTTACCGAATGGGTTTAGGTTCTAAAATTTTTGAGCGCTACGGTATTGATGGTTTTTATTTGCAAGACCTGTTTAGATTTGAACCCGAGTTGTATAAAATGATGAGTCAGTCCATCGAAATGGGACGTGCTTTTATCATAAAAGAATATCAACAAAAACCAATGCCATTATTTTTACTTTGGAAAGGTATTGTACATACTACACTACGTTACCCTGAACATAAATTTTTAATAGGTGGCGTAAGCATTAGTAATCAGTTTTCTAATTTCTCAAAATCGTTGATGATTGAGTTTATGAAATCGCATTATTATGATCCTTATCTAGCTCAATATGTGAGTCCAAAAAAAGAATTTAAGGTAAAGCTAAAAGACGCCGATAAAGATTTTGTTTTTGATGAAACAGAAGCCGATTTGAATAAATTCGACAAGATAATTGATGAAATTGAACCGGGAGCATTACGTTTGCCCGTTCTATTAAAAAAATACATAAAACAAAACGCCAAACTATTAGCTTTTAACGTAGACCCGTTGTTTAATAATGCCGTTGATGGGCTTATGTACATTAAAATTGCCGACTTACCAGAAAGCACTGTCCGCCCTGTTATGGAAGAATTTCAGGCAGAACTGGAACGTAAGTTTTTGGAGAATAATGGAGACTAAATTATTATCGTCAACAACGTTATTAAAACAGGCTTTTTAACAACAATTTCCATCTGGTGAGCAGCAAGGCTCGTTACTTGTAATTGTTTCTAAAACTTCCGAAACTCCACATATATCTTTGGCCTTACAATCGGTTTTTTCAATCGCTAGCTTAATAATCAAATTGTTTCCTTGTATTTCAAAATCATTCACAAATAATTGAGCCGTATGAAACGTATCGTTGCTGTATTCAAACTTAACTTCAGCATCTAAAACATAAGATTTCATTTTGCCTACTTTTTTAAGGATTGCCAAGGCTTTGTAAACGGACATAAATTCTGTTTTACCTAACTCTAACGGGCTTTCCCATAATTGAATAATAGTTTCTTTCCATGCATCGGTTTGCGAACCACAATCCACAGAATCGATTGTTAAATGCTTTACTTCTGTAATATGATAATTAGCACCCACTAATTTATTTGGTGCATATTCAAAAAGCAGCGATTTATCTTGATTCCGCTCTAATACTGTAAATAATTCTTGTGTTTTCATTTGATTACTTTTTTATAATTAACTAACAACAGTTTGATTTTGTAGTGTTAAAAAATGAGTTTAATTGTTTTTGAATGACATTCCATCGTTCTAGATTTATACAATAGCACATGCTTTTCCCTTCCACCTCCCCGTCAAGTAATCCTATACTTTTAAGTTCCTTTAAATGCTGTGAAATAGTCGCTTGAGCCAACCCGATTTCATCTACCAAATCGTTGCAAATACACGCATTCTTATTGCTTATGTATTGTAAAATAGCCACCCGTGCAGGATGCCCAAGTACTTTAAAAAACTGAGCTAAATCGTTTTGTTGCTCTGTGAATATTTGTGTTTTGGTAATTCCCATTATTCATAATTACATATTGCAATATTACGATATTAAAATTAAAGAAAAAAGCCGAAATGTTATTTTTCGACTTTTTTTAGATTTATACCGACTTAAACCAGTCTTGAAAATACTCTCCAAAAATTGGAACCATTTTTTTTTGTCCTTCAAAAGCCCCCATTAAACTTATAATCCAAAGTGCTAACATTCCTAAATTTAAGATCCAACCAACTATTGGAACAAATGATAACAGAAATGCTACAAGCATTAATCCTAGCATTTGTCTTATATAAAAAGATGCTAATTCGTTTCTATTACCGCTATTCATTACCATTGCTATTATCCAGCCAATTAGCGTTAAATGTGCAATAATTGCTACATTCTTACCATCACTTAAAACTAGTTTAGCGTCTTCAGCAAATTCTGAAGCGGTTTCTTTAGCTTCCTTTGCCAATTCTTTGGCCTTCTCTTTGGCTTCATTTACAAAATCATCAGCTTTATCGGCCGCTTTCTTTTCGCCGTCTTTTGCATCATTTAGGCCGTCGTTAAGATTTTTTTCGTCAGACATAATAATTTATAATTTTGGTTAGATATCAAAGTTACTGAAAATTTGAATTGATAATATTAACATCTTTCTAAATAATAATTGCTATCTAAATAACATGATTATACCACCAAGTGCCGTAACAATAAGCACAAAACGCCTGTAATTTACATTCGAAATAAGCTTAACAATATATGCTCCTAAGAAAAACCCGATGACTACGGGCGGAATTAAAACCGTATTTAAAACCAAAGAATCTACACTCACCGTTTTCCATATAAAAATATGAAAAGGTAATTTAAAGACATTTATTATGAAGAATAACCAAGCTGCTGTACCAATAAATTCGTTTTTTGGCAAACGCATGGCAAGAAAATAAATGTCGGAAATTGGACCCGCCAAATTTCCAATCATGGTAGTAAAGCCTGCCATAAAACCTGTTCCATTAGAAAACCATTTATTAGTTGGTATCGTGGCTGATTTTCTATTTTCCATTAAAAACATAATAAGCACAGAACCAATAATGATGACTGCCATAATGCGTTTAAAAATAACTTCAGAGATATCGTTACCTACCCAAACACCAACTAAAACACCAATTACCATGGCCGGTAACAGTTTTTTAATAAAATGCCACTGCGCATGTTTATTGTAATAAACAACGGCGAATATATCAGCAAAAATTAACATGGGAAGTAGTATACCAGTAGACGCTTTTTCACCAAAAACAAAGGCTAGAATTACTACAATTAAAATTCCGATGCCTTTTATTCCTGATTTTGATAAACCTAATATAAAGACAGCAAAAAAAATAGCAACCCAGTGTAGTACAGTTAAGTTATATGATTGAAGAATTTCGAAATATGTCAACTTAAATAATGGATAATGGTTTTGGTTAAAAGTACTATTATTTATAAAAAAGCGGAGTCTATGGGCTCCCAAAGTTCAATTTTATTACCGTCGTTATCTAAAATCCATCCAAACTTACCATAATCGTATTCTTCAACTTTTCCAACAATGGTAACGCCTTCTTCTTTTAAAACTTTTAATAGTTCATGTAAATTTTCAACACGATAATTAAACATAAAGTCTTTTTTTGAAGGTTCATAATACTTAGTATCCTGAGCAAAAGGACTCCATTGTGTAGAACAATATTTCCCTTCTTTATCTTTCCACCAAAAGGTACAACCGTAATCGTCTGTATTAAAACCTAAATGTTTTTTGTACCAATCTTTTGTCAACTTAGGATCTTTTGTTTTAAAAAATAATCCACCAATGCCTGTAACTCTTTTTTTCATTCCTCTCCCTAACCCTCTCCAAAGGAAAGGGAATTTTATTTAATTAAACGTGTTGGTCTATTAGAATTGTATTTCCATCCGGATCTAAAACCATAAAACTTGCCGGTCCATTTGTGCTAGTATCGGCTTCACTCTCCAATTTTAACCCTCCTTTTTTTAAATGCTCCTGAATTGTACGCACATCATCAAATGATTCTAACTTTCTTGCGTTTTCATCCCAACCTGGGTTAAAAGTTAGAATATTATTTTCGAACATGCCTTGAAATAACCCAACTAAGGCATTACCGTTTTTCACGATGAGATACTTTTTATCCAAATCGCCAGCGAATACTGAAAATCATAAAGTTTCATAAAATTGTTTTGACGCTTTAATGTCTTTAACACTAAGACTGATTGAAAAGGCTCTTAATTTCATGTGTTTTAGTTTATTTATTTAAAAAAGGCTTGTTCATATGTATCAATCCAATCTTTAACGGTCATTTTTAAAGCTAGTTCGCCAATAAGTGCATATGGAATATCACCCATATATTTAAAACGCATGCAGCTTTTACCCATATCGAGTTTTCGTTTGCAATGTTTTGGATACTCGGCTACAAACCAATCTAACAGTTCTTTTTTAGCATAAACACCCATATGGTAAACTGCTATAAAGTTTTTTTGAGATGCAATATTCATAAAAGGTAAAGGTAATTCGGGTGTGCAATGGTAACCCTTTGGATACATTGTATGTGGCACTACATAACCAATCATGCCATAACTAATTGTTTCTTCAAATCCTTTTGGAATGTTTTTATTAATGATGGCCCTTAACTTCTTAATAGGCTCTTTTCTATCTTCGGGAAGTTGGTTTATGTAATCTTCAGGCGAGTTAGCTTTGTACTGCATAGTTTCTACTTTTAGATATTTAAAGTTAACAAAATTTTGCTCTAATCTTATCTACAATAGTTTGAGCCAATTTTTCTTTGCTTTCAATAGTCCATCCAGCAACATGTGGTGTTAATAATACATTTTTTGCCTGGATTAAATATTGAAACGGTTCTGGCATGTTGGTGGTAAACATATCCTCGAACGAAGATTTCTCATATTCTAAAACATCTAAACCTGCTCCTAATATTTTGCCGCCTTTTAAAGCTGAAACCAAATCTTTAGTCACCACACTTTTACCTCGAGCCGTATTTATAAGCCAAAATGGTTTTTTAAATTGATTAATAAACTCTGAATTAATCATATTTAAAGTTAACGGGGTTTGTGGCGTATGTAAACTTACAATCTCCACTTTTTCTTGAAATTCTATAAGTGACACTTGTTTTGCATTCACATCACCTACATTTTCTTTAATGTCGTAACATAATACCTCAACCTCAAAACCTCTTAACTTTTTAGCAAAAGCTTTTCCCATATTACCGTAACCTATTAGACCAATTGTTCTTCCATCCAGTTCTATCCCTCTATTAGCTTCGCGTTGCCATTTGCCGTTTCTAACTTCCTGGTCGGCTTTATTAAGTTTGTTGAATAAGGATAACAACATACCTAGTGCATGCTCCCCCACAGCATTTCGATTACCTTCCGGTGCTGCTATTAATGTGATGCCTTTTTTTTCGGCATAATCGCAGTCGATATTTTCTAAACCCGCGCCAACTCGACCGATAAATTTTAGATTATTAGCCGCATCAAGAAATTGTTTGTCTATTAAAAAACGACTTCTCAGAATGACGCCATCGTAGTCTTGAATTTTAGATTCTATGTCTTGTTTTGAAGATGAATAATCTTCATGATTGGTGAAGCCTAAATTGTTGAGTTGATTAATTAAAAGCGGATGATTTGTATCTAGGTGAAGGATTTTCATTTGGAAATATTAGAAAGTAAATTTACAAAGTTTTGAGTAAATAAAAACTAAAAATTGAGGCAACTACTCAACTCTATTGGTAAACCCGCGTTAGCGATTGCAATGGAAATCCTTTTGTTTTTACAAAAGATTGGAATGAAAAGCGCGACCCGCAGGATAACCTGCCTGCCGGCAGGCGGGCGCCCTAATAATTAAAATCCAAGAATTGCTTTGGCTATTAAGAAGTATAATAAGATTCCGAAAATATCATTACTTGTTGTGATGAATGGACCAGTTGCAACGGCGGCATCTATACCGCGTTTGTCTAAAAATATTGGGATAAACGTGCCAATTATGGCTGCCATAATGATAACTGAAATTAACGCGATACAGATAGTTAATGATTCTGCATAGGTGGTTTGGAATATAAAATGACTGATAAGTAAAACAATGAAAGCAATGGCAAGCCCATTAACCAAGCCTAATAAAAATTCCTTTAGGAGTCTTTTTAACAGGCTTCCGTCAATACTGTCGTTTGCTAAACCTTGAACCACAATGGCGGATGATTGCACGCCAACGTTTCCTGCGGTTGCTTGTATAAGCGGAATAAACAGTAAAAGTGCTGGAAATTTTAACATGGCGTCGCTAAAGCCATTAATAATACTTGCGGCGCCTATGCCACCAAACATACCTATTAACAGCCAAGGTAGACGTGCTTTGGTAAGTTCCCAGATGCTATCATCTGCTTCTACATCAGCGGTAATACCTGCTGCTAATTGATAATCTTTTTCGGCTTCTTCTTTCATGACGTCAACAATGTCGTCAATGGTGATTCTACCTAATAGTTTTTGATTATCATCAACTACCGGAATGGCTTCCAAATCGTATTTTAGCATGACTTTGGCAACATCTTCAGCATCATCGTGTACGTTTACACTATCTACACTTGAATTAGATATTTCAGCTATTTTTTGGTCACTTTTGGCTACAATAAGGTCTTTTAAAGAGAGGCGACCAACTAATCTGTTTTGCTTATCTACAACATAAATAGAGTGAACACGTGTTACTTCTTTGGCCTGCCCTCTAATTCTTCGTAAACAGCCAGCAACTGTCCAAGTTTCGTAAACCTTAACCAGCTCTTTTGCCATAAGTCCACCCGCAGTATCTTCGTGGTAAGCTAAAAGTTCTCTAATTTCTGCTTTGTGTTCTTCGTCTTCAATATGTGAAATAACTTCTTGCTGACGCGCTTCAGACAATTCTGAAATAATATCAGCGGCATCATCGGTATCTAATTCACCAACTTCATCGGCAATTTCTTTTGAAGAAAGATTTCTTAATACTTTTTCTCGAATATCTTCATCGAGTTCCATTAAGATATCGGCGGTAGTTTCGGAATCTAAAAGCTTGATAACATATACAGCCTCATCTAGATCTAGTTCATCGAGAATATCGGCAATATCGGCGTGATGAATATCTCTTAAAAGTTTTTGAAGCGCCTTATCTTGCTTTAATTCAATAAGGTTTTCAACCTGTTCGATTAATTCGTTGGTTAATTCAAATGAAATATTCTCTAATTCTTCAGCCAAAATATGATGTTTAAATATCTTTTTCTATTAACTGCGTAAGTTCTATAAACTGCTGAACATTTAATTGTTCTGGACGTTTATCAAAGATAGTGTCTTCTCTCAAATTATCGCTTAAATTCATTGTTTTTAAACTGTTACGCAATGTTTTTCTGCGTTGCTGAAAAGCTGTTTTTACCACTTTATAGAATAAGGCTTCATCACAAGGCAAAGAATAGTCTTTTTTTCGAGTGAGTCGTAACACACCAGATTCCACTTTTGGTGGCGGATTAAACACATTAGGAGGTACAGTGAATAAATATTCGGCATGGTAAAACGCTTGAACTAATACCGATAAAATACCGTAAACTTTACTTCCTTCTTGTGAACAAATTCGTTCTGCAACTTCCTTTTGGAACATCCCAGAAAACTCAGGGATTTGATCCCGCATTTCCAAGGTTTTAAAAACAATTTGAGTTGAAATATTATATGGAAAATTGCCAATAATAGCAAAAGATTCACCTTTAAAAACCTCGTTTAAATCGTACTTTAAAAAATCCTTTTCAATAATTCTTGAGGCGAGATTTAAATAATTGGCTTGTAAATATGCTACAGATTCTGTGTCAATTTCTATAACATGGGTTGTGACATCTTTTTGTAACAAATATTTGGTAAGCACCCCCATCCCTGGACCAATTTCTAAAATCGTTTTATAACCGATTAAAGAAAGTGTATCAGCAATTTTTTGAGCAATTATTTCATCGTTTAAAAAATGTTGCCCTAAATATTTTTTTGCTTTTACATGGTGTTGATTTGGGATATTTGACACGGATTTAAGTATAAATTTGTTAATTAAAACTAGAAACACGAATATAGTAAGTTTTACTCTCAAAGGTGCAGAGCCGCAAATTAATATTTATATATGGCTCGTAATTTTTTTTTGTGAAGCTGAATAACTTTAAATATTATTATTGGTTAATCAAGCCTAACAGAATACTCATCAAGAATTTGAAGCTCGGTTCTAAATGATAATACTTTATCTCCAAATCTTTTTAGAGCCTCGAATCTTAGCCTGGGGGCATCGTCCTTATAATATGCTTCTAATGCTTCTCTCGAATTTGTTCGATATTGTACCGCATAAGTTACGCTTCCCATGTCTTCATCTACAAGAACTCTTGCTAAGGTTGCATTTTCAAACTTTCCTGAGGCTAATACTTGTGGTATATGCTCTTTAATCCATATAAGCCATTCATCATGTATACTCTCATCTATATTTGATGTAACGTTGTATATTATCATTGGTGTTGGGTGTTGGGTTTTGGGTGTTGGGTTAATGTCTAAAATCTAACTTATCTAACAATCTAACCTGTCTAGAATTCTAATTAATGGCATCGCCTCGTAAGGCTCTAAAACGCTTTCTGGCATCTACAAAATAAATGCTATCGGCATGATTAAAAATAATTTCTTCGTATAAGGTTTTTGCTTTTTCAGGACTGTTTAATTTTTTTTCAAAAAGCTCAGCTAGTTTAAAATAGGCATCATCAATTAAAATACCGTCTCGGTAATTTTCTATAATGGCTTCATAATTTAAAACGGCTTTATCATATTGACCCTTTTGTTCGAATAATTGTGCTTGTTTAAAAAGTGTTTGTGCAATTATGGGTTCTGTTTTATGTTCACTTAATATTTTATCCAGCAAGACTATTGATTCATCATTTCTATTTTGAAATGACAACAGATCTGCTTTGGCATACAGTTTTAAAGCAATTTGCAAAGAATCTTCATATTTATTATCGGTTATAAGTAATTTTAAATCGAGTGCATCATTTGCAATTAGTTGAGATGTTGATGCTTTTAAAATTTTAAGTTGTGACTCTGCCCATTTAAAATCCCCTTTATAATAACTTGCTTGCGCCACTTTAAAACGTGCTTGTTGTGAAATGGTGCTGTTTTTTAAATTCCTCTGGATCTGAGTAAAGTAAATTAAAGCATCGTTGAACTTTTCTTGTAATACCAAAATATCACCTAGCTCAAGTTTAACTTCCGCTTGTTGCAATTCGCTTAATGGTTGCTCCAGTGCTTTTTCTAAAAATGAGGTCGCTCTTTTAGTTTCATTCTTCTGAAATGCTAAAAAGTGGGCATATGCTATTTGTAATTTTACAGTTTGTGAAAAGGTACCGAGACTCTTTAACAATTCCTGATACTTTATATCAATAACTTCATAATTTTCTTTGGAGCTTAGGTTCGTTTCTATTTGAAGTATGTTATAATGCGCCTCAAGCAACATATCGAAATCTTGGGCTATATTGATTATATAAGCGAAAAATTCTTTTGCATCTTCAAAATTATTCTCGCTATAGGCAACTAAAGCTAAGTCATAAATTCTATTTAAACTTTCGGGTTGTCTGTTAAAAATAGCCTTTTCTTGAAGAAATGCTTTTTTATAATCCTTCTGTTGAACAAACAGCCAACTTAACAAATCATTCCAAATCAAACTGGGCTCTTGTTGTATTTTTTTAAGCAGTATTTTTCGTAACAATAGATTGTTTTCGGACTCGCTATTTTCACTAATAAAATCGTTGATAGCCTTTTTTATGGTGCCTAATGAAATAGGGTTAGATTCAGCAAATTCTATATAACTGGTAAACATTTTTTCTATGTTCCCTTGTTCACCATATAATTGCGCTAATTGTAGTTTAAAATTAAATTCATCATTTAAATTCATTCCTTTTTCATAAGCGATAATCGCCTCGTTTAATAGCGAATGGCTTTGGAAACTTCGTGCAACGGAAAATACATTGCCGGGTTTTTCATTTATACTTGCTAATGCATTGCTATAACTAGTATTTGCTTTTTCTAAATTGTTTTTTAGTTGATAATTATAACCTAATTCTACCAGAAAAGCTGGGTAATTTATTCGCTCAAGAAGTTTTAAAATAAATGCTTCCGCGTCATCATACTGTTCTAATTGTTGATGTGTGGTTATTATTTGAGAGATATATGTGATATTAGATGGTGCTTTAGCATATAACTCCTTATACTCATGCAATGCCTTTTCAAAATCCCCATTTTTAAAATATTCTCTGGCACTACTATCGTCTTGCGAGAATAATTGAGCGCTTATTAGTAGGCATAGAATAAAAAGGAATCTCATCATACTGTAAATATAACAAATGCGATTTGTAGATTTTACTAATAAAATTATAAAAAAAATGCCCGAATAAAAATTCGGGCACTTACCAACCAAAATAAATGTTCCATTAACTACCGTTAATAAAAAAACGTTGTTCTAGATTGGGGACAGTCTTTTTTAAAGAAATAAATCCCTATTCACTCACAATTGCTGTTAAATTGATTTCGGATTTTGTAATTTCAAAATCTGAAAACAACACTTTACTTGCGAAAAAAATTAGTGTAATTAGAATTACCAAGCGTTTAATATTCTTCATGGTTAGTAGGTTTAATAGATTTGGTACCACGAACTTCTTAAATATTTTCAAAATCGCAAAGTAAACGAAAATATAATCGTTTAAAAACGTATTTATTTTACACTTAATCGATAATAATGACAAAAACCTACAATATTGCAGGTTTTTGTTACTCATTTTATTCTTGTATGTTATTCCTAATTAATGATTTTAAAACCTGTATATGGTTGTAAAATTTCTGGAATTACAATACCTTCTTTAGTTTGGTAATTTTCTAAAATACCTGCCAAAACTCTTGGTAAAGCTAATGAACTTCCATTTAAGGTATGAGCCAATTCATTTTTACCATCGCTATTTTTGAAACGTAGTTTTAAACGATTTGCTTGAAAAGTTTCAAAGTTAGATACCGAAGATATTTCTAACCATCTATCTTGAGCGGTAGAAAACACTTCAAAATCGTAAGTTAACGCCGATGTAAAACCTAAATCGCCCCCACAAAGTCTTAATATTCTGTAAGGCAATTTTAATTCTTGCAAAATGGTTTTTACATGTTCAACCATGCCATCTAAAGCTTCATAAGATTTACTTGGATGTTCTACTCGTAAAATCTCTACTTTATCAAATTGATGTAAACGGTTTAAACCTCTTACATGTGCGCCATAACTTCCTGCTTCACGACGAAAACACGGCGTGTATCCTGTAATCCCTATTGGTAATTCACTTTCATTCAACACCACGTCTCTAAAAATATTGGTTCCCGGAACCTCAGCGGTTGGTATTAAATACAAATTATCCTCGGTTACGTGATACATTTGCCCTTCTTTATCTGGTAATTGCCCGGTTCCAAAACCAGAAGCTTCATTTACTAAAAGAGGTAATTGATATTCAGTATAACCCGCAGTCGTATTTTTATCTAAAAAGTAAGCAATTAAAGCACGCTGCAAACGGGCACCTTTCCCTTTATAAACTGGAAAACCCGCACCTGTAATTTTATTTCCTAATTCAAAATCAATGATATCATATTTTTTGGCCAATTCCCAATGCGGTAAAGCGCCATCGTGTAACACCGGAATATCGCCTTCTTTATAAACTTCTAAGTTATCGGTATCTAATTTTCCTATTGGAACAATCTCGTTCGGAACATTTGGAATTTTATAAAGCAATTGATTTAATTCTTCAACCTTATTGTTTAAGGCATCGTTTAATTCTTTCGAATCATCCTTTAACTGAACTGTTTTCTCTTTTAAAAGATTCGCCTTTTGAGCTTCGCCTGATTTGTATAAGTTGCCTATTTCTTTTGAAAGTGCGTTCGATTCCGCCAAAATATTATCTAGCTCTGTTTGAATACGTCTTCTGTCTTCATCAAAAGAAATAACATCATTAATCATTTGAGTAGCATCCAGATTTCGTTTTGCTAATCGTTCTATAACCAAATCTTTGTTTTCTCTAATAAAAGGAACTTGTAACATGTCTTGAAAATTTAAGCGACAAATTTAATGAATTGCGAAGATATTTAGTCTTCTTTTGAATGTAAAATCGAAGTTAATTAAAATGAGATTTTATATAGTCCATCGAAATTTCTTTATCTTTTAATAATTGTGCTTTTAAAGCATCGACCGAATCGAATTTTTTCTCATCACGTAAACGATGCAATAAATCTATCTGAATCGTTTTTCTATAAATATTTTTATTGAAATTAAAAAAGTGTACTTCAATAGTTTCCTCTTCTCCTTCTACGGTGGGATTATAGCCAATGTTCATCATACCGTAAATTACTTTCTTATCAATTACAGAACTCACAATGTAGGCCCCATGTTTTGGTATTAATTTATAATCTTCAGCAATGCTAATGTTAGCAGTAGGATAATCGATCTGTCTACCCAATGCTTTGCCTTTAACAACCTTACCCGAAAGCATAAAGTTATATCCTAAATAAGCATTTGCTTTAGCAATATCACCTTCACTAAGCGCTTTTCTAATTTTTGTAGAACTTACAGACACATCGTTTAAATCTTGCGCCGAAATTTCTTCAACTTCAAATCCGTACTTATCACCAAATAGTTTCAAGTCATTAATATCGGCATTTCTGTTTCTACCAAATCTATGATCATAACCAATAATTACTTTTTTTGCGTTTAGTTTATCAACTAAAATTTGTTTTACAAAAGCTTCAGCCGATAGACGTGAAAATGCTTTGGTAAACTTTTTAATAAGTAAATAATCCAAGCCCAAATTCTCTAAAATGGCTCGACGTTCTTCAATAGTATTTATTAATTTAATGCCTGAATCTTTTTGTAACACCATTCGCGGATGCGGAAAGAAGGTAAGTATTACCGATTTTAAATGCGCTTCTTTCCCTACGCTTATTAAACGATTAATTATTTTTTGATGTCCAATATGTACCCCATCAAAAGTGCCAATTGTAACTATAGTAGAGTCGGCAGAGTTATATGCCTTTATGTTTCTAATTTTGCTCATAACAAGCGTTTAATTGCTAATTTGGTTAAAAAAAGTTAGATTTGTTTTAGTGTTTACTAAAATAGTCCCAAATATTTTTATGAAAGCAAAACTACATTATGTTTTATCAATAGCAATATTTTTGTTTGTCTTTTCAGTTTTTGCTCAAAATTCTTCTTGGAAGAAAATTGAATCTACTAAAGATACCAAAATAGTTTCCAAGTTAAATTTAGATAAAAATAAAATTCATGTTTTTGAACTCAATACGATTTCATTACAGAAATCGTTATCGCCTGTTTTTTTAAGAAGCGATAAATCCAAGAAACAATCTATAATAATTAACATCCCTGGTGAAGACGGTAAACTGGAGTCTTTTAAGATTTATGAAACACCTGTTTTCTCCCCTGATTTAGCTGCAAAATACCCGGATATTAAATCGTATGTTGGAACTAGTATCAATAATTCTGGGACCAGGTTACGAATGAGTGTTTCGCCTCAAGGGGTGCAAACCATGATTTCATATTTGGATAAACCGAGCGTGTTTATGCAGCCCGTTTCAAAAAATTCGAATCAATATATTTTATACTCAAGAAAAGATAAAAACATATTTGTAGATAAATTTGAATGTAAAACTATTGATGAATTAAATGGAGCTTTTAATAAAGGAGGTACCGCTTCTAAAATCAAATTGAATGAAGGAGGCGCCAACAATCAAACACTTCAAAAATTTAGAATAGCAATCTCTGTAACTGGAGAATATACAACATATCATGATGATGGCATTTCTGGAAATGGCGATGCAGTTGCCGATGCTTTAGCCGCTATAAATGCTACGTTAAGCAGAGTGAATGATATTTTTGAAACCGATATGGCTATTACTTTTCAACTTATTAGTGCGCCTCAATTAATTTATACAAATGCAGCAACAGATCCATATTCACCTGCAAGTATAGGAGCTGATGGTGTTTGGAGCACAGAGCTTCAAAGTACCTTAACGAGTGTTATTGGAGAAAGTGCTTATGACGTTGGCCATTTGTTTGGTGCTACGGGTGGTGGCGGTAGTGCTGGTTGTATAGGTTGTGTTTGCGTTAATGGTTCAAAAGGTAGTGGCTTTACATCCCCCTCTAACGGCATTCCGGAAGGTGATACTTTCGATTTAGATTTTGTAATTCACGAAATTGGGCATCAAATGGGTGCCAACCATACATGGGCGTTCGACACCGAAGGGACAGGTGTAAATTCTGAACCTGGCAGCGGGACTACTATTATGGCTTACGCTGGTATTGAAGGAGCAAATAATGTAGAACTGAATAGCGATCCTTATTTTCATTATCATAGTATAAAACAAATATTAAATAATCTAGTTACCAAGACTTGCCAGACGACCGAAGCAATTTCTAACAATCCGCCTATTGCAGATGCAGGAAACGATTATAACATTCCTGCTGGTACAGCCTATGTATTAAAAGGTTTAGCGACCGATGCTGATAGTGGAGATAACTTAAGTTATTGCTGGGAACAAACCGATAGCGGTATAGTTAATTATTTAAATTTTGGTCCGGATTTGACATCTGGATCTATGAATCGTTCTTTACCCCCTTCAAGTATATCAAATAGATACATTCCTAAATTTAGTAGTGTATTAGCTGGAAATACAACACAAACAAACCCCACTCTAGGTAGTGATTGGGAAACAGTTTCAACAGTAGGAAGAACGTTAAATTGGGCGCTAACCGTTAGAGATAGAGCTCCTGCGAGTTCTGGTGGTGCACAAAGCAGTTATGATACTATGAAAATTACCGTAGAAAATGTAACACCATTTACAGTAACTAATCCTGTGTCGTGGACTCAGGGAAGTAATGCTACTATTAACTGGGTCGTTGGACAAACAAATAATGGCACCATAAATTGTCAAAATGTAAAGATTAAATTATCTACCGATGGTGGGTTAACGTTTCCAACAATTATAGCATCTAATACTCCAAATGATGGTACACATACATATGCAGTGCCTTTAATTCCGAATACAAGTACTGCACGAATACTTATTGAAGCAGTCAATAATATATTTTATGATGTTTCTAATTTTGATTTTTCAATTTCTCCAATTCCCGATTTCTTTATTGTTGAAGAAACTTTAGATCCTATTGCATGTGGAGAAACTACCGCTACTTTTAATTTTAGTTATGAAGTGGCAAATGGTTTTTCAGAGAATACGGTTTTTAGTGCGTCAGGGAATCCGAGTGGTTCTTCTGTAACTTTTTCTCCAACAAGTTTAAATACTTCAGGAAACGTTATTATGACAATTAATAATTTAAACGGTGTTCCATTAGGAAATTATCCTATTACAATAACCGGAACTTCCGCTTCAATTACTAAAAACAAAAATATAGATTTTCCATTTTACAATGGGAATTGCACTTCTATTGCCAGTACAGAATATGAAACCAGTACGACTTCTGTACAATTTAACACCATTAATAATAATTCAACAAAACCCTCTGGATATAGTAATTACACAAACATTTCTACAGATGTTATTAGAACCAGTTCTTATAATATAACAGTAAAGGTTAATACGGATGGTGATTTTACAACTGCTACCAAAGTTTGGATAGACTGGAACCAAA